>ENA-OWON01000113-OWON01000113.1-gut-metagenome-genome-assembly--contig:-NODE-113-length-53376-cov-6.915702_pt1 | contig 53376 bp, 53 predicted proteins | sample MGYA00248257_ERZ651798 | MGnify/ENA primary metagenome ERZ651798 (study PRJEB26908, sample SAMEA4031708) | gut metagenome | biome: gut; feature: normal infant; material: stool | place: China | collected 2015... | reverse complement strand
GAAAGTTTGCTTTCAAATTGCCGAGTGCAGCTAATCTTATCTAAAGGGAGACGGAGGGATTCGAAAGACTCCTTCTTTAACGGTAAGGAACCTTATATCCAAGGCAATACTTCAGGAAAGCGAAAATAGCAGTTATATCATTCATTCAACTATTAATCTATAATTAAACTATCAATACTACTCCACCATTTCACATCATAATGATGAATATTTGAAACCAGATCATTTTCCGAGAAGAAAAGTTCAAACTTATCATTTCTGTTCATAAATATTCATATTTTAGAAAAATCTTTAATAAAAAGAATTTAGTTACATGAACTAGTTATACGTTCAATTTCTTCAACTAGCTTCAAATATATTCTTTCCTGAGCCGATTTTTCAAGCTCAGAAAGTGTAGTTTTTGGATCATTAATAGCCTGAAAATCTCCCAATTCCGTCTTTTCAAAAAGACTAGGTTCCACAAGCAGACACAAAATTGTTGTATCTTCTTCTGCAGTATTCTTCCATTTTCTCTAGTATTTTTTGCACGATGAAGAGTTCTTTCACACTCTTTCTGCCAGTCTCGCCATTCAGCGAACCCAGGAAGAGTAAAGGTGACAGCAGGAGTACCACAGTGTAGGATTTTAATCTATTTTGTAATTTCATGATAAGGGTCGAAGAAGAGAGGATAAATTACACCATACAACCCTTGCATAAAGTATATTCTAGGCGAACGAACACCACTTTCTCTTGAAGCCATTTGCTTCTTATCCGTATATAGTCCAAAATGAAAGATGATTGGCTGTCCTTCAGTTATACCAAGTTCCAATTTATCCAAAGCCGACTTCAAAGGCTTGTGTAAAGCAGAATGCCTACGTAAGCGAAAGCCATCATCCATCAAAAGTTCATCAATGGTTCGACCAGAAATATATTTCATGCAGTCAAAGTACTCAAAGGTATCTTTTTCAGAGAAATTCTGGTTAAAACCATATTCTGTATCTCCCATATCAACAAATTCATAGCTGATGCGAATCGGTAACAGACAAGAATTCCTGACGTCATCATTACTGATGACATTCCAAGGTTCTACAGATAAATCATCTCGCAACTGTTCGATGTCATCATCAAAAATCTCTATACTCATGCCGTTACCATACCTTTTCTGCGTTCTACATTCTTGGCATGACGCTCAGCATAATAGCTATACATCGTGTCCAATGACAGAGGATTTACCGAGCGTTCATAAGGTTTCAGCCCCTCGCGTTTCTCACACCAAGGCAATTCAGAGTGAGTCAAGAATATGAGGTAATTCTGTGATTTGCTACCATATTTCAGTACTATTTGTTCCAACAATTGGATTTCATCATCGCCAAGCCCTAATTGCTTAGTCACCTCGCCGAGAGCTTCATCTATAACATCCTCAGTTGTTTCAAAATCTGCTGGTGTAAGATGCTCACACATGTTTCTATTCTTCCACATATTATATATAGTAGGGTAAACCGGACCATTTACCCATGCTTGCGGAACATCAGCAAACAGTTGTCTTTGGCGACCAAAGAACACCATACTCCAAGCTTGCGCATAATAAAGCAACTTTTGGAGTTTCAAAGGGCTAACCGTCATCTGTTTCGTCAACAAAGACAAAGCGATATAGCGTGCAACCTTTTTTATATCGAATATTCTTTCATTCATTATAACCTTCTCCTTTTAAACGTTTAACTCTGCCGCAAAAGTACGCTTTTTTCTCGAAACCACCAAGCAATTAACAAGAAATCTGCAAGTTATCAGCAAATAACCACGAAATCAATTGTAAACTATTAACTGTAAACTATAAACAGCTATTCCCAGGCGGTCCCATTCCGCACAACATGGCGAGGGCTTTGATGCCCCGCCAACCTTAGAGCGTAGCGGTTCTGAGCACCGGAGGGCGGTTACATCCCTAATCCCTATGGTAGGGATTTAGGGCTTGGGTATAGGGTAAGGACCCTCCCGCGGGGGTTTCTGTCCCCTACAAGGGGAACCGAAAGGGTCGTAAAGACTATTGAAGACAGGTGGGGCAAATATAGCACTAAGGGCGGTTTCCCTCTTCTTCCCTAAGAGAAGAAGACCGAGATGAAAGGTGGAGCCTTTCTTAACGGTAAGGAACCTTATATCCGAGGCAATACTTCAAGAAAGCGAAAAAAGCAGTTATATCATTTATTCAACTATTAATCTTTATTAAATTATTAATACTGTCGCACCATTTTACGCCATAATGATGTATATTTGCAGTCAGAATGATTATTAATTAAACATGTTAGGCTTATGGCACAGACAGCAATGACAGTCCGTATGGACAACCAGCAGAAAGCACAGTTTGATAAACTCTGCGAACAATTCGGTATGAGTGCGAATACCGCTATCAACATCTTTGTTAAGGCCGTAATTCGCAGTAAAAGCATTCCATTCTCCATTCAAGCAAAGAATGAAGAAGAAGATGAAGTGACTGCAAAAGCAAAGGCTGCGTTTCAATACATGTGTGACACAGCAAGAGAGAATAACATTGATATGTCACTTGATGAGATCAATGAAGAAATCAGAGAAGTCAGACGATTAAGAAAAGAACGCAATGGTATATGCAGTCATTGATACGAACATTATCGTGTCCTCGTTTATAACTAAGAACCCTTCGTCAGCAACAAGAAGGGTCATCAACAGTATGCTCAGTGGTAAAATTAAGCCATTGTATAATGGCGAAATCTTGGATGAGTACTTTGATGTACTAAATAGGTCAAAATTTCATCTAAGTGAAATCAGAATCCATGAGTTATTGAACTTTTTTAAGGAAAACGGAATTGATTCTTCTCGTTTCCCTTATGATGGAGAAATGCCAGATGAGGACGACCGGGTTTTCTATGAAGTCTGCCTGAGCAAGGAAGACTCCTTCTTAGTAACAGGTAATCTCAAACACTTCCCAAAAGAACCGCAAGTGATTACAGCTGCAGAAATGATGGAAATCTTAGACAACGAACTATAAGCGCATTTGAAATTTAAGCGTTATGATACAGAACAAATTATTCCGTGATTGCCTCGCTGCGATACCTGCCGAGCAAAAGGCAGAGTTCGATTTGTCTTTCGGTATTGCCGAGCGCATTAGTGAGATTCTGAAAGCCAAGGGTCTCACCCAAAAGGATTTTGCCCGCTTACTCAACAAGCGAGACTCTGAAATCTCCAAATGGCTAACAGGCAGATATAACTTCACAACTCAAACCATTGCTCGTATAGAAACTGCCTTAGGAAGTAAACTCATCAGCATAGCCCATTGATTGGGCTATGCCTACGAATATTGTGATCTCTAATATAATGGTACCGATTCGCTGATACTATCTATTACGAAACCTCCCATATCACTTTCACGATTTCATACAGCAACCTACTTCGCTCCATCAACGCATTCTGGTCAAAAACACTATAAGCATTGAACCCAACATTACATTTGCCAGATAACTCCTTGTTAAACTTATCAAAATCCTTGTTGGCATGATAAAAATCCTCACAAAGCGAATGTCCCCAGACCAAGCCATTACTATAAGTCTTCAGCTTATCCGAATACTCTTCATTACCAGAAGAGATATTATCCAACCCCTTCAGCAAGAGCAAGCCACCCAACAGGTTACGTTGATCCTCAAACTCCTCTACATCCTTAAAATACCCCCTGTTCTTTTCATTTTCAGAGAGGATATGCTCTATATGGTATCCCGTCTTATTACCGGTTTTAGTAGAAATATAGTAGATATCATTCTGCATATTTTGATTCGTATGTTCACAGATAAACTTCTCAACTCTAGAGAACAGATAACGCAGGAATCGGCGGTTCGTATTCGTATAGTTTTTCCTCAGGAAGCTATTGAAATCCAGCAAAGAAACCTCTCCCGAAACATTACGCTTTTCCCTAATACTCTGCATGATGATTTCGTCATATACCTCACGATAGGAAGCCATATCCAACCCCTTCAGTTTCCCATTCAATCGATAAGAAACATCCTGAAAATCGTTGCTATCATAGATACCATTCAGCACAAAGAGCACCCAGAGCCTATCAGCCTCTTTAGCTATCGCATGAATCTTCTCGTCCGTTAGCTCATCATTGACATAGCAGGCAGCCATAATCTGCTGATAAAGCCCAGAGATATCATTGATATTCAGATTATACTGCACAAATTCATCACCACAAGTCGAGATCTTAGCATAAAGAGAAGTATAATAACCCAACTCATTGTTGATAAACAGTTTAATGTTCTCATGATGTTTCTTGTCCGATCTTCTGAAAGAAAGTTTATCAGCAATATCATTATAATCGAAGATATATCGGTGATAGGAGTTGATAATCTGCTTCTCCAGAGAGGCATTCTTCTTGAACACAAACTGCGACTTCAAATAATCAGCAAAGAAGTTATCCTCTCTTCCGCTGATTCTATTCAATGCAGCATCCCACTTCTCAGAATACTTGTTGGTATCACTTTTCGAAAGGAGTCCAATCATTTTACCCTTCAGAATCTCAAAAGGCTTTAAAGCCTCACCACGGTCATTGATCACCTCAAAGACCATAGGCGTATCATCCTTCTGAATAGACAGTTCCACGAGAACCAGTCTGTTGAGAAAGTAATAGATGAAAGCGGTCAATTCAACATCATCCAACCGTTTGTCATCGATGAATTTACTGATATCCTCATATCTCTCGATGATAGTCTCTTCTGTCTTGTTTTTATAAGCATCCTGATACACAGTACCATCAAGGATACATTGCATCACATCTTTTCTCTTGTCGTTATCGATACAAAAGACATTGCCCTTAAACTGATCTTTCGCAAAGATGCAATCACGGAGGATATCTTTGAGATTATCATTATTTGTAATATGATAAAGCTTTGTAGCAATCAATGTAAGCGTAGAAAGGCGCTGTTGACCATCAACGATAAACACCTTCCCCTCCACTTTATTGGTGATAAAGACATTGAGATAATACCAGTTATACTTTTCCAGCACCTCTTGCGACATCTCCTCATCCTTATGTTCTTTATACGAGATTTCGAAGGCATAGAAGATATCGTTCAAGAGGACCTCCACCGTATTCTTGGTCCATACATATTCACGCTGATAAAAATCAACGTAATACACTTTCTGTTTCAAGCAAGAAAGTACACTTTGCTTATCAGGAATTATTTCTTGTGCCATATTGTCTAGTGATATATTATTTTAAAGCCAATGGCCACCTATAAATTTTTATTCATAGAATAGACCATATCTTTCTGCAGTACCGAATTCTATCAAATTAATATTCATCAATGTATCAACCTCAATATCATGGACTATTTTATTATCCAAGATGATGATCTGATACTTCCAATCCTTATCATTACAATATTTAGCAAAAGAATCAATAACACCCTTTGGCGTTAATGCATCTTCATCATTTGCACGTATATCAATCTTATTATCATATTTTGTACAGAGAGGAGAATCAAGAATTAATATATCAGAAAACTCACGACCTTTTTCATGAATATAATCAAATAAAGAAATCATCACAGCAGCAGTTGATACAGATCGATTACCTTTACCATAACTAGTTCTAGTTCTCCCATCTATCATTATATCAAATGCCTTGTTATCAAAGCTTACATTTTTAATTCCATCACATTCATACTTCCAAGCATTTAATGTATCCTTTATCTCATCAAGTAATTCCTTAGGCATGTACTCTTTAAAATACTCAACACTATCAGATTTACTATTACAGTTTTTAATCAAAGTCTCAAGAGTTTGCAAATCAGCAGTTTTATCTTTTATAAAACTTTCCAATTCTTGATATTTAAACTTCTTTTCCATATTCCTTTGGGCTACAGAAAAAACATGTTTCAACTGCGAAACGTTAGGCTTGACCTCATCAATTTCATTATTGATTCTAGTAAGCTCTAAATTCAATTCTCCCACTTTATTAGCAGTTCGCTGACTATCTTGCTCTTTAGAAGCAATCAGTTTCTCTATATCCTTAATTTTAAAACATGTATTAGCATATTCTTTTTCAATAGCCTTTTCATAGACATCAGAATCAGTCCCCATTAGAGACTCTATCGCTACATCAGAACCACACAAAGGGCATTTCACGTTACCTAGAGCAGACATCATTGAAAAGCCAGAATTGACAAAATCCAATCTATTCAAATCTTGCTTATAAATGGCCAAAAGACTTTTTAACTTGCCAATAAACAATTCCTGATTTTTCAACAATCTCAGCAAACGCTCTAAATCCTCCTTATATTTATTCTTCTTTTCATACAACTCATCCAACTTGATGGAGAAATCTTTCAGTTGAAGCTCTGTATTATCAAGAAAGCCCTTATCCGTTATAGATACATAATCCGTATCACCTAAAGAATTTAATTTTGTTTTAGCTTTATCTATTTCTTCCAATAGGTATTCTTTCTTTCCGTTTAATCTGGTTTTTCTAACAGAAGCCTTTTCCTCTGGTTGGTATTCTTTATCATCAATACCTGTGACCAAATACGAAATAATACTTTTATAAACCTCACGAACATCATAGTTTGTTTCCGGAATCAAAGGAGAGTTTTTTTCTGAAATAAATCTTTCCTCATCAACCATAAAAAGATGCCTAATATGACTATAAGATAACTTTATCTTCTTTGAGCCGTTTTTTAGAAATACATCTTCTATATTGGAAAGTTGTAACAGATACTTAGAGAGTGGATGAGATGCTGACGAATAAGATTTAAAATTACTAACAAGATTAACATAATCATAATCTTTCAATGATGTCTTTTTTACATTAATCTCATTTTCTCCATTCTTTCTATGTAAAGTATAGGCAACATTATCCCCATCTCTTATTTCTAGATAGAAATCCGTATAACCATTACCTTGGGGTGGTAGAGAGATATCTTTGCTGGACTTACCTAAAATGAAATCTATCAATTTAAATAATGTAGTTTTTCCGTTATCTGATCCACCATGTATAACATTACAACCATTTATGAATGAAACACGAGCTGGCTTTTTACCATTACCTCTAGCCTCAAATTCTTTTATATAAAATCCCATATCAGTATTTTTAATTTCTATACCATCGTGAAGCATTCAGCTGAACAAACTCGTTTAATTTTTCAGTCGAAAATTCTGCGAAATAATCACTAACTTTTTTAGCAACATCTACATATTTAGCAGCAAAACCATTGGTCTTTAATTCACCAAATAAAGCAGTACCTATATGAGACGTTTTATAAGTCACAACATCACTCTGAATATCAAAAGCTATTAACTTTTTGATAAGAAGCAAATGTAATGCCCTTGTAATCATTTCGTTTCCCCCTAAATAACTGAAAGAACGATAGGCTTCTTCCCCATATAAATTACAAGCATTGGCATCCACATCATGATAATAAAGAGAAAAATAATCATAAGCCACTAGTCTGTCTTTATCAAGATTATCCCCAACAATATTTAATAGGCATAGTATTCTGAGGGAAGTCTCTACTACACCGTCCAAAACCCTTACTCTTTCCATATCAATCTATCCTCGTTAGACAAATGATAACAAATGCCTTTTTTCACATTACTATCAACCAAATGACCAATCAACATATTCTTTAAATTATACATTGATGCAGTCTTAGTTACAGCTTTTAGTTTTTTGAAAGCATCATCATAATCATTATAATAATCATCGGAAACGTATCTTTCAATGCTGTCTTTCAATTCTTCAAACTCATCAGTTTCTGGAGGCATTGAACGAGAGCTTGCAATTCTCACTTCTTCTGCATCATAGAAGTCTGAACGAGCATTTTTATAATGATTCTCGTATTTTCTATATTCATTTATGTTATGCTCATTAACCTCTACATTTTCTGCATCAGAATAAGCATCATACAAATGTCCAATATATTTGGATTCGTTATCGACTGGGCATTCTGGAAGAGTTAGCTTTTCTCTTTTAATATTAGAGAAGCCGCCACCAAAATAACAAAAGAAATATCTACCATCAGCACGCAAGTCTTCTATAAATTTTAGAGGATCAACTTGCCTAATTATACTATAGTCAAAATGATCGATATAATCAGCCATCTCGGAATCTAAATCAGAACCATAGACTATACCTATCTTATTTTTTATGTGCTGGTTCCAATCATTCTTCAATAAACGTTTTAATTCTCTAGCGCCATCACTTAGCAAATCAAAAAATGATTGACTAACGCCAAGTGGAGAGACTATATAATAATTCTTTGGTACAGAATAATCACCCCTAAGTGTATATGTAAGCAATTTTCCTATTTCTCCTCTTATTGTAGAGTAGCTAATGCTATTTTTATAATGCTTACATTGATACAAATCAAAAATATCATTCTTCCTATCAATATAGGCAATCACATCTCTTCCCTTGTCGCCAGCACCTCCAACACGATACACCTCCTGATATCCTTCAGACCTAACACAGCAATATGCCCACACAGCCACAACTTCTTCATAAGTGTCTTCATCCATTGCCCGTAATCTTTCTTAAGGAACGATATTAGGATTAATACGCTCATCATTAGGAAGCATATTGGGACTATCAGCCTTAGGCCGCTCTAATGGATGAAATCTAAATATATTATTCATAATATCTACATCTATATTGCAAGCAGTTACACTTAAAACACCGTTTTATCTGCTAAAAATCCCATAATACTAACTTAAAATTTTGCTTTTGCCAGAATAGCCTTCATCTCAGCACGCTGCTTTGAGAAATCTATGCTACCACGCTTCTTCAATGTTTCTTCAGCTCTTTCTCTGAAAGCTAAAGCCTCGTCACCTGTCAGCATTGGGATACCACTAATTGCTATTGCCATAATCTTATCTCCTATTATTTAGTTTATATAACTTGCCGCCAAAGTTACGCTTTTTTCTCGAAACCACCAAGAGAATCACAAGAAATCTGCAAGTTATCAGCAAATTACCACGAAATCAATCGTAAACTATTAACTGTAAACTATAAACAGCTGTTCCCTACCTCAGCAAGCTATAATAAGGCGGTCCCATCCCGCACAACCATGGCGAGACCTTTGATGGTCCGCCAACCTTAGAGCGTAGCGGTTCCGAGCGACGAGGAGGAGCGGTTTCCCTCTTCTTCCCTGAGGGGAGAAGACCGAGATGAGAGGTGGAGCCCTCTTTAAGGGTAAAGAGGGACGGGGTGATTTTCGAAAAAACTACTTCTTTGCAAAAGAAGAAACAGAGCGTTTCGAAAAAGCATACCCTCCAATCACCCCATAACATACTAGCGGTATGAGAAAGGCAATCGCCATACTGCCCGTAGTATCCGCAATATACCCCATGATTACAGGAGCAACCGCACCACCCACTATCGTCATGATAAGCAATGAAGAGGCAAGTTTGGTCTTTGTACCCGCATCCCTCAATGCCAGCGAGAAGATAGTCGGAAACATAATGCTCTCTCCCAGATACAGGGCGAAGAACGCAATGAGAGATAAGGTGCCGCTACATACCACAACAATCAATGTGGCAACAAAGGTGAGGATGGCACAGATTAGCAGAACCAGCGCCACAGCAAGCACGAAGATACCCACCAGGGCATAAGGAATGGCGATGTTGACACCCGAGAACAGAAGCTGTCCGCCAACCAGCGGTCCAACAATCCATCCGATACCATTGAGCGACTGCGACAGGTTGATCCTGCTTCCCGGTCTTCTCGGTTCCATCGGAATCATCACCAGATGGTCTTCCAGGAAACGGAGGGTCATCTCATCCTGCGTACTCTCTATCTTCTCTGGCCAGAAGTTGTTGTCATAATAATGACGCACCAGACCGGGAACACAGATACCGATAGAATCCTGGGCACCCGAGATGATACCATCGTGACGCTCCGGATTGTTCTCAAAGCAGAATACCAGTCGGGCAAGCATCTCCGGATCCATCTTTGGCAACTTCACCGGCCATATCTTCTGAATCATCTTACGGGTAGAGGTAGACAGACCGCAGCGGTCGCGCACCTCAAAGGTCGGTTCCAGCGAGATGGTAATCGCCCATCCCGGATGATACATGCTTACATAAGGTCACCATACTGTGATGCCTGCTGGAAAAACTCCACATGACCAGAATGTAGCAGGTCATAGCAACCGCTTACAAAAACTTTTTTCTTCATTATGATTATCATTGATAATCGAAGTGCAGATAGTCATCCTCATCTAGCTGATTACCTATCTGCATCTCGATAAACATAAACAGAGTTATTTCAATTAATTATTTGATTATTTTATTTTTTATATTTTAGCCTCCAGAAGAAGTGCCAAGTACGGAACAATGGTTCACAAAGCGCTTCAGCAGGATAATATCGAACGAAGTGCATATTCCTCCATATCTTCAGGAAATACTTCTTCCCCATACTCTGATGCGTAAACCCAGCATACTTCGTAAAGTGCCTACCGAAGTTACCACCATCCAGAATCTCTGCCAACAGCAACCTCCCACGCTTCTCATCCATTGGAGCTATCATCTTCTCTTCAGATAATCCCAATGCCTCATGCAGCACATACATCACCGCCCCTGCAAACTTCCATAATCCCAAATGCTTCAAATCCTTCTGCAACCAAGTTAACATTTCACAATTAACATTTAACATTGATGCCACAAAGTAGTAATCAATGATTTGCCTCATTCCAATCCCTTCATCAAAGAAATGGTGATATAGATGCGTCAGCTGATAAACAACATTGAATGCCGTCGTTGGTATAGCAATATCCCCTGCCCCATCGGGCAGCCCAACAACATTTGAGCATTGCAGATCCGCATTCCTTCGAAACCATTTCTGCAACCTGGCATGATAGATAGGATTATTCATAGAGCAAGGAAAAAAATGCAGCTCCACCGGAACACCATCAAGAGAAGTCTCCAGATGCTGCAGTCTGATATCATCCCCCAGTTCAAACTTCTTTTGAGCATACTCCATAATCCTCTCCCTACTAGCATCAATCCAAACATCAATATCCCCAGGATTACGAGAATACGCATTCGGATACATCAAGGCATTCCCCTGCCCTTTCAGAATGCAGCACCTCATCCCATCCTCTCTCAGCATTGAGAAGAGCTTGCTCGCCACAGCATTCACCTTCATGTTCTGCCTGCGAATCTGTTGCGCTTTACCCATCCAAGTCATCAGCAGTTCCCTCCCTATCGGATTCTGCTTCAACTCCTCAGGATATTCCTTCCCCAATCGCTCAATACCATCAAAGCAAAGCCCCAGCAACGCCTGCTTAGAAGCAAAAGAATACAGCTCCTGCCAGTCCATACCAGCAATCACCCTACTCATATTCTCCTTACAACCAAGACAACATCTCAGAAAAGCGAAAATATCCAACAAATCTTTATAAGGCTTCATCATACCACCCATTAATACTAGTTTCAAGTCACTTTCTATCATATTTTTTATATGAAAGCAAAGTCATATAGTTCTCTAATGTAAACCTTCTCAAAAACTTTATATAGCCAAAATAAGCAATAATAGTACTAAACCACAAAACAATCACTATCATCACGCTCGCCCATGAAATATTATAGTTTTGTATAAAGCCGCAAAATCCCTCTTTACCAATTAGTTTGGCTAGGATTACCAAAGTTTGTGCAATTATAAAATCGGTAAATAGACAAAGAATTAGCGTAATTGCTCTCAGAAAACCATATAATGCTACATAATTATCAACCTTACTTTGACACTCTTTACAATTTACATAAACATAGTGCATAACTATCCTATGGAAATCACACTGAAGATTAATCGGGGGTCTTTTTACCCCGAGTTCATCGGCCAAAGCAAACAATTTCTCCTCTATACAATTTACGATATATCGCTCCTGAGGTCTTGTCACGAAATTAACAATCGGGGTTGAAATAAAATTTATACCCATCACAACGATTGATACAGGGAACATAATTATCCAGAGAAAGATACGATATATTAATCGCAAATCAAAGTTCAAAATTAAATTCCTAAAGAAATTGATAACTAGGAGTTTCCCTTCAAATGAATATTCCCAAATTCCCAAATTAACATGCCACTTATTTATTGGTTCGTACTCAAAATCTGCATACCAGAAATTATGGTGAACATTCTTTTTCTGGTTGCTCAATAGATATAAACTTGGATAACCAAAAGCTTTATTCGTGAAAAATTCGATAGTTATCGCAGACAAGTAAGAAATAAGATGCCCTAAGATATATGCACATAGAATAAAAGGAACAGCAATCTTTACAAGATCAAGAGACTTACCATTAGAATAATAACTTATGCTATCACAAATATATGAAATTGGCAAAATATCTTCTTTTGGCCAAACTATATATGAACTCCATATTATCAAGAGGGCAAACGCTCCTGGAAAGAAATAGCCAAGAAAATCAAATAAGGAAAATGGATTTTTCTCTTCCATCGTATGTTATTTTTTAACTTCACCAATGTTTCCTACACTCATTGAATTGGTTGATAATACTCTATTTTGTGAAGACACTGCATTTTTCTCAGAATTGGCAACTACTATCATATCTTTAAGTTGTGATACTAAACTATCAGATGGTTGCTTCAAAAACTGAAATTTATGACATTTTTCCAAAAAAGAAACAAGATCGAGACAATAGAAATCAGCAGCAATACCTGAAATTTCTTTTGTTTTAATAGCAAATTCAGAAACTATAGAGGGGTTTGGACCTAATATACGATTATTATCATCCATATTAAACCAGTCCTTGGTTTTACTTCCCCTAACCATGACAATATTTCTTTTATAGTAGGATGCAAAACCTTGCATTTCCTTCCAAATAATATAGTCTCTATATCTTTCTCGTTCATTAGTATTACCATTGTCCATACCTGGTGGCATCTTCTTCCCATATCGTTCACCACCTCTTCTGAACAACTCACTCAACTGGGCATCAGTGTAATTTACACCAACTTTATCCTGTGTAAATATTTTATCAATCCTTTCCTTCTTGGTATTCTTCTCAAGTTCTAAATCAAGAGCATTGATATCAGAATCAAAACTGGTTTTGATTTTATCAAATGTATCCTTAAAATTTGCCAGTACATCATCCTTGAGATAAGGATTCGATTTCATATTAATCACATTATCATGAAAGTTCTCTAGTTGCTTTCTAGCATTATTAATCAATTGCCTTTCTCTTACGATATAAGAATTTACATTGCACATAAAAGAAAAACCAACATCATGTGGCATCCAAAGTTTGTCTGACAGCCATTCACTTTCTAGTATATCCAGTAATTCCGAAGAATTTTTCTCCTCCATTTGGAAAAGCATCAAAAGAACTTCTGTGTCTATGACAATAGAAGTCTTAGGATTTTCCAAAAGAGCTTTTAACTCATCTTCATTTAGATTACATAAACCTTTAAACGATTCCTTCATCTTGTATTATATATTTTCTCACCCACTCATTATCAGCTATCACATTAGTCCATGCTGCACGGTGACCAGTTTCTACAACTAAAAGTCTATCATTAGAATCTAAACAACCCATTAAGTTATCACGTACTTCCTTATGACTCAATGGCGAAACTATACACCACACAGATTCGGTCATTTTACCCCAATTAGGGAAAGAGCGCAACATTTCATATAAAGATTGATAATCACGATCTGGCTTACAAAGATCATAAGCCACAATATAACTATACATTTTCATCTATCTTAGTTTTTTAAAAATTTCTTATTAAGTAACCTATTGATACTTCATAAACCATTCTTCATCCACTTTACAATTCTCACTATTTGGATCAGGCGAAGCTTGCTCTACTTTTACCATTAATGGCATGGGTACACAGTTGCCAAATATCAAAGCTTCACCAGGCACAGCCTGTTTTATCTTATTGACATAATCAGAAGAAAAATATGGAAGAACCGAATAAATATAATTCATGTCTATTTCATTCTGTATTCTATGCACAATATAATTTCCACATTGTGATAAAACAGTCTGCGATAACTCAGATGGTCGTTGAGATGAAATCATCAAGAACAAAGAATACTTTCTACCCTCTCTGGCAATCTTCTCAAAAATGTTCTCTCTCATGATATATTCCGTATCCTTTCTAATATACCTATGAGCTTCATCCAATATCAAATGAACAGGATGTTTTCTACGTTTTTCTCCCTTTTGCTTCTTTCGATAATCAAAAAGAATACGACTTACCACACTTGTCATCAATTCAAGAACATCTGTTCCAACCTCACTTGAATCTATGCATATAAGTTGAGTTTCATTTGATTCTTCTGAAATTCCGAAGACCTTAGCCAAATAGTCATCTTCATTTTCATAACGACAATTCGTTTCTTTCATAAACTTACATTCTGCGTTGTAGAGAAAAACATCCAGACGCGTCATTAATGTAGAAGTGAACTCTCTGACACGCAGATTACCCTTAGCCTCCTCTTCCAACAAAACCAATTCGGCTGCAGTTTTCAAAAAACGGTAATCGAAGTAATCTCCAGATTTCAATTTCTCTTCGTCTATCTTCATGGCAGAACCTTCATCTATTTGCTCGAATGCTTCACCATTATTATCACGATGAGTTGATGTCACATAGTGAGCATTTGCCCCAGCTTTCAAATCGACACTTACATACCGAGCAATGTTTTCATCCTTTATGAATTTAGGCAAAGCTTCAGAAAGGGAATTATTGTTATTACCATAATATACAACACACAATTTTATACATACAGAAAAGAAGTTGTCCAAATCATCAACTACTTGGTCAGGCACTTCATGCTTAGGAACCAACGAATAAATATCTTTCATCTTCTGAATTGCCCCCTTAGCAATAGTCATCTTTGAACTATCAGAATCAGCTTTTGCTATAATCTCAGATAATATCTTCCAAGTCTTCCATTTAATGTAATTAGCAAACTGCTTAACCACATTCTCTTCCTTGGTATTGAACATTCGATAGAACTTATAACACTCTTGCAGGACGTTATCCCAAAAAGGCTTTTGAGTTCGTTCTGAAGCCATCAAAAATGCCAACCATTCATCAAGATTCATCAGATAATATGGCAGAGTAAACTTAACCATACCCTCATCGACATCACCCGCATTAGGCTTATAGAATATCGCATGAATATCATCGTTCAATTCTCTGTTAAAAGCCTTTGGGTATTCGCCATTGGAATCAAACAAGATAACCTTGGAGCCATATGCATGGTTATTCTCTTTACGGAAGACCTCCTGCAAAATGCGAGCAATTGTATTAGATTTTCCGCTACCACTATTACCTAAAACGGCAGTATGAATATTGAAAAGTCTATTGATACTTAATGATATTTTGTAGTTTATCAAACTCTTGCTATAGCCAATATCTATCGAATGATGGATTTTATCATCATCATCTTCTTCAATCTGAGAAGACAGAATTTGCTGCAGATCTTGGAACGTAACAATCTCCACATCACTATACAAGGAAGGGAATATTCCTACACCCATAGCAAACTTCCCAGAAGTAGTTATCGTTCCTATTGGTTTGACGATGAACTCACGAGAGCTATCCAGATTAAATGAAGAAAACTGCTTCCCCTCTTGATTGTAATCCAAGATAGCACTGACTTCACACAAGATTTGGTCGCCTGTAGCATTGTTCGCCTTCAAATAACTACCAATGTTACCAAAGTAGTAAACCTGTCCATTGATAGATACAGTAGAATGCTTGGTTGTAGCAAACAACCGAACCCGAAACTTATCATATTCTACAGACACAATTTTTCCTATCTTCATAGCTTTACTTTTTAACGGTTACAAACTAGTGTGCTATTAAACCTTCTTGCTCATTTCTTTGAGACCTTTTACAAAGTCCTTAACTATCTTCTCTTCCTGAGCAAAAGCATTCAAGTTTGGCATCCATTCTCTTACAGTATAATCAAAGTAATGCATTTGAATATTATCTTTTTTAGGATCTGGATTTTCCACTTCACCCCAAAGTCGGAATATACGTTTATCATCTATTTTGCATATTGGCTTATCCTCGGCAATATGGTCGATTACCACAAGGTTGAAAGTCGTATTGGTAGCCAATGCTCGATAAATAACGTCGTTCACATGTTCATCGTTAAAGCCATACCCCATCACAAAGAGAACGGTATTAGGCTCTAATAAGCGATGCTGAAACTCTCTAAACAAATCAACATATGGAGCACCGAGACTTTTATTTTGCTTGGTAGGAGTAGGATAAATCAGGATGTTCTTGTCTTCTTTCCATTTAGGATTTGTGTCCTCCATGATACTAAAGAAGTTGGAGTCATCCTTATCATCATCAATCCAATTCACAGAACCATGAATCTTGTAGAAGTACACCATATTCTCCACAGGCTCATACTTGTCAATACTGACATCCATACGCTTTGAATAGGTGTAATTGAACATGGCAGGATTGAAATGTTTCTTTATTCCCCCACTAAACCCGTTCACATAATGGATATTCAGATTATCCATTGCCCTTTCATTAAAGAGGTCATTGTTGGTGGTAAAGACACAGATACGAGATAAATCTTTGTTGCGGAAAGCTATCTTTTGATAGAAGGATTTATAAGTTTCAAGGACTTCAGGAGCTTTACCCTTGGCGAAATCAATATTGATACTTTTAAAGATAATTTCTTCTATGAACTTGATAAGGTCAGAACATTTCTCTTCCCTATATTTATAACCATCACCAAAACCTTGATAGTAAGCTCTACCTGAGTATAGCACAGAGAGAATCTCTTCCAACTTGTTGTCACAAGCCTTGGCAATCTTGCCGAAACGTTTTTCCATATAATTGCCTTTCAAAGCCTTTTCAACTTTTGCATAAAGCCCTGCCATATTCGGAATCGCAGGACAACTTGTACCAGCACCAAAGAGGAAACAAACGTTCTTCATATTAAAGAACTCTGCAATTTTTGCCTTGACGGCTTGTTTGTATTCTTTTTCTTTTATATTGTTTTCTACAAGATAGTTAGATTTACCTTGATAGAAATGCAAATTAAGAATTTTCTCTTCCATAACCATAATATGATAATTTACTAATGGGCCCAGAAATCTGTCAATCGAATCATTGTTGCCCAGAATTCGGACACTTACAGGAAGTTCCCTAAGCAGCCACCACCTTTCCCCAGGCGGTCCCATCCCGCACAACATGGCGAGGGCTTTGATGCCCCGCCAACCTTAGAGCGTAGCGGTTCCGAGCGACGAGGAGGAGCGGTTACATCCCTTGCCCTTTTGGAAAGGGCGAGGGCTTGGGAGTGGGTTAAGGCCCCTCCCTCAAGGGAGGGACAGGAGGGCCTATTTACAATACATCTCCTCGTAATACTTCTGATACTCCCCAGAAGTTACATGATCCATCCATTCCTGGTTATCAAGATACCATTTCACGGTTTTCTCAATACCCTCCTCAAACTGGAGAGATGGCTCCCAGCCGAGTTCCTTCTGCAGCTTTCTAGAGTCGATGGCATAACGCATATCGTGACCCTTTCTGTCTGTTACATAAGTAATCAAATCCAAGTCAGCACCCTCAGGGCGACCGAGCAATCTATCCACAGTATTGATGACCACCTTGATGATATCGATATTCTTCCACTCGTTGAAACCGCCGATGTTGTAAGTCTCGGCAATCTTACCCTTGTGGAAAATCATATCGATGGCACGGGCATGATCTACTACATACAACCAGTCGCGCACGTTCTCACCCTTACCATATACTGGCAATGGTTTGCGATGACGGATATTGTTGATAAACAGCGGAATCAACTTCTCAGGGAACTGGTATGGACCGTAGTTGTTGGAGCAGTTGGTCACGATGGTAGGCATACCGTATGTATCGTGAAAAGCACGGACGAAGTGGTCTGAGCTTGCCTTAGATGCAGAATATGGAGAGTGAGGATTGTACTTGGTAGTCTCCAGGAAGAACTCCTCGCCGTAAGCCTCATGGTTCTTATCGCTGGATGCCTTGGTAGTGAAAGGAGCAGGAATGCCCTCAGGATGAGTCATCTGCAAGGCACCGTAAACCTCATCGGTAGAGATATGATAGAAGCGCTTACCCTCGTATCCCTCAGGAAGACTCTCCCAGTAAATCTTTGCCGCCTGGAGCAGAAACAGGGTTCCCATCACGTTGGTCTGAGCGAAAGTGAAAGGATCCTTGATACTTCTATCTACATGGCTCTCGGCAGCGAGATGGATGATGCCATCCACCTGATAGTCCTGCATCAGCTTCAACATCAGGTCGAAATCGCAGATATCGCCCTTTACGAAAGTATAGTTAGGCTTGTCCTCGATGTCCTTGAGGTTAGCCAGGTTGCCTGCGTATGTCAACTTATCGAGGTTGATGATGTGATACTCAGGATATTTGTTCACGAAAAGCCTTACTACGTGTGAGCCGATGAAACCAGCACCGCCCGTTATTACAATATTCTTCATTCTAATCAATGTATATATTCGAACACAAATTACACGAATCATTCAGGAGAAACTATAACCTCTATATTCGTGTTATTCGTAAGATTCGTGTTCAAAAAAATTAATATACTAAATTCTTCTTTAAAGTTTGCTCTTTCTCTTCAAGTATTGAAAGGAGATATTTGCCATAGTCATTCTTCAACATTGGCTGAGCATTCTCACGCAACGTATCACTATCTATCCATCCTTGGCGATAAGCAATACCTTCCAAGCAAGCAACCTTCAAGCCCTGGCGTTTCTCCAAGACTTCGATAAAGGTTGAAGCTTCAGAAAGGGAATCATGGGTTCCGGTATCAAGCCAGGCGAATCCTCTTGCCATGGTCTGTACCTTCAGCAGCTTGTCCTTCAGAAACTCCTGGTTGACTGTTGTGATTTCCAACTCACCACGAGCAGATGGCTTGATATGCTTTGCCATTTCCACCACCTTATTAGGATAGAAGTATAAGCCAACTACAGCATAATTGCTCTTTGGATGCTGAGGCTTCTCTTCGATACTCAGGCAATTGCCTTGCTCATCAAACTCTGCCACGCCATATCGCTCAGGATCGCTTACTCGATAACCAAATACAGTAGCTTTGTTATTGATAAAATATCATCGGTTTATCAAAGATAGGAATCAGCTGCTTGCTGATGCCTTTTGTGATAGGATATAAACGTGTACCGCTACCACCTGCTAATACGATTCCCTTCATATTTATTGATTATTATTTTAACCCCTGTCTGTCATTATCCTCGAACCAGTCTGCAAGCGCTTTCTCGAAGCTCCACTTAAACTGATAACCCTGTAAAAAACACCTTTCCCCAAGCGGTCCCATCCCGCATAAAATGGCGCAGGGCTTTGATGCCCCGCCAACCTTAGAGCGTAGCGGTTCTGAGCACCGGAGGGCAGTTACATCCTTCCACAATCAGAGGACAAATGCAAGTCTGCCAATAACTTGAAAATATTTAGTTTTTCATTGACATTCAAAAGATATAAGAAAGCTTCCGTATTGAGAATTTTAAAGTTTTCATAATTTGTCATAAGTCCCCAATCTTCACTTATCATACATCTTTTCCATAAGACTTACTTAGAACAACCTATAATCCCTCAACGACTTAACTTTCCGCATTGATACGATATCTTCATCCTTTACCTCTCCCACAAGCAAAGAAGAAAAAGGGTCATGCTTTTCTGCCTTTCTTCTCACGACATCCTGGTTGAAATTGGCATAGCAATAGACACAATGATGACAACAAGTATTATATTCACCAATGTCTATACTTTCTACGCAACCGCATTCCTTACGTTGGTTTTTGTCCTTTCTTACTTTCAAAGGACAACCTATGATTTCGGAAATCAAAACAGGGTCTATGCAAGCACCATGTTCTATACCAGATTCCAGCAAGTCGATTTTCTCTGCGCAAGTTTGAATTGTAAACCCAAAAGACCGAGCAATCGGCAGCATAGCTTCAACCATTCGCACGATTTCTTGTTCATTTGGTTCACGAATACCTAATCCACTTATATTAGTCGAAACTTTCTTGTATAAATCAACAAAACTGATAACGCACTTGGTGGAATAGCCACTCAGACGTTTGGCAATCTCCTCAAAATACTTAATATGGTAATCTACATCTATCATGTTGGACAACAAGATGGGATCATATCGCCAAACGACCCTATTAGCACCTATCATATCAGACAGTTCATGAAAAGTATCAAAGATATTTCGTTTCAAAGGCACCTCTTCCTCAATATGTCGGTCATACGGATTCACCGTAAATTGGAAATAGTACTTATATTCAGATAATTCTTTTAACCTTGGAATCATTGCCTTTGGATTCTTTGTCCAGAACACGATACAATCCACGATCTCAGGACTAATGTCTATCCTGCTAATCCTATGAATATTCATCGGATTACGCACATCCACGAAACCTGCCTTTATCCTATTGAAAAACCAATCAGAATAGAATGCAGGAATATCCGTTCTACGGCTAACGCTTAGTATCATTTTGCTTTAGTCTTTTTAATCAGCATTTGAATACTATTACAATAATTGAAAGGCTGAAAATCCTTTGCAGCATCATCTATTGTGAACAACAAACTTGACTGATTATATTTCCTTCCATAGGTAGGCTGATGCGGATTGGGGTCACCAAACCTATATCTTCCTCCTTTCAATACAGAGTGCCTCTGTTTATTCACCCCAAATTGTCTAACCACATATTCCATACAACTATAGCCGGAAATCAAGTTATCATAGAATAGAGAAATATCATTGAAAATGACATATTGTACATCCATAACATCAATAAACTCAACTAACTTGTCCAAGAATGCAGTCTTCTCTTCATTTTGCATATTTCTGGCAACATCAGAAAGCAAATAATTCAGTATCAGAATATCAATATGTTCATCAGAATGTTCCGTATAATATGCAAACATATCATCAGTTGTATATGTAACATTATGTTGCTTGCATATATCAATATTTAGATTCCAAATCTTTTGCCATATTGCATTCGTATCAAAGCCATGATACGAAACAACAAGATTACTTTGCTGATTTTGCAACTCATTGATGATGCCATACAATTCCGAACTTGGACCACATCCCAAGGAAACAACATTGATATTGTCTTTCCAATTATGTTGTTCGGCATGATAAACAATACGGAATGCATATTCTATCTCTGAGGCAAAACGATAGAAATGCTTTACCACATAGTTATAAGCCATATTTAGGCAATTATATGTCTTTCCGTTACTATTATAGTGGTGAAGAGGATGAATGCAAGAGTCATAACACTTACAAGTATTACAACCCTCACATTTCTTGGCATTCACACAATTTTGGCATGCAGTTCCACCAGCATAAGCTGCAGCACACATATTGATTAAATTTGAAAACTCGAAGCACATACTTAATCAGTTGGAAATTATTTAAAAATTAGTGTTACGTTTGATTTTTCTACCTATCACTTTGTAAGTAAAAAGGAAAACAATTTGATACCATGACTAAAAACAATAGCCATTATCAATGTTGCAATAATGCAGAAGTATAATTAAGAATCATCTATCCTTATACATATTCTCATAATACTTCTGATACTCCCCAGAAGTAACATGATCCATCCATTCCTGGTTCTCGAGATACCATTTTATCGTCTCCTCGATACCCTCCTCAAACTGGAGAGATGACTCCCAGCCGAGTTCCTTCTGCAGCATTCTAGAGTCAATAGCATAATGCATATCGTGACCCTTTCTGTCTGTTACATAAGTGATGAGATCCATATCCTCGCCTTCCTTTCTGCCGAGCAATCTATCAACAATCTTGATCACCACCTTGATGATATCGATATTCTTCCACTCGTTGAAACCAACGATGTTGTAAGTCTCGCCAATCTTGCCCTTATGGAAAATCATATCGATGGCACGGGCATGATCTACTACATACAACCAGTCGCGCACGTTCTCACCCTTACCATATACTGGCAATGGCTTGCGATGACGGATGTTGTTGATGAACAGATGTTCTTAACACTTTACTTCCACCATTCCATCGCTCTCTCTACAGTAGGAGCCATGTCATAGTACTTGTATTCCGCCAATCTTCCACCAAAGATAACATTATCTTCTTTATCAGCCAAAGCCTTATACTTGGCATACAATGAAGAGTTTACTTCATCATTCACTGGATAATATGGTTCCATACCATCCTTCCATTCTGTAGAAAACTCTTTTGAGATAACAGTCTTTGGAGTTTCATAAACCTCTTGACCAAACATCTCAAAATGCTTATGCTCAATAACACGAGTGTAAGGAATCTCACGCTCAGTATAGTTCACTACCGCATTACCTTGATAGTTAGGTTTGTCTATAACCTCTGTCTCGAATCGAACGGTTCGATAGTTGAGCTTGCCAAACTGATAATCATAGAATTCATCTATCTTACCTGTGAAAACAATCTTGTCGGCAACACCTTCCCAATAAGGGCGATTCTCAAAGAAATCTACATTTGTTTTGGTCTCGATACCTTCAAGCAAGCCATCAATCAACTTATTATATCCACCCAAAGGAATACCCTGGTACTTATCATTGAAGTAGTTATTATCGAAGATAAGACGAACTGGCAAGCGCTTGATAATGAAAGCAGGAAGTTCTGTACATTTCCTTCCCCACTGCTTCTCAGTATATCCCTTGATAAGTTTCTCATAAATGTCTTTTCCTATCAATATCTGAGCTTGCTCCTCCAAGTTACGTGGTTCTGTTACGCCATCAGCTTTCATACGAGCTACAGCTTCCGCTTTCTGCTCATCAATCTTTGCTTGCGCTTCCTCTGGTGTAGTTACACCCCACATCTGATAGAAGGTGTTCATATTAAAAGGCAGATTATAAAGTTTGCCCTTATAATTTGCTACTGGTGAATTGGTATAACGATTGAACTCAACGATAGAGTTCACAAAGTTCCACACCTTTTTGTTAGAGGTATGGAAGATATGTGCACCATACTTATGCACGTTGATTCCCTCGATATTCTCACAGTAGATGTTACCACCTAAATGAGAACGCTTATCGATTACCAAACACTTCTTACCTCGTTTTTTAGCAAGATAAGCAAAGGTTGCTCCAAACAAGCCAGAACCAACTATCAAATAATCATATTGTTTCATATTCTTATCCTATGTTCTATAAAAAAATTAGTTTAATTTTATTTCAAATAACTCCATTCCTCTTAGTCTTCTTTCAACAGACAGAGCATTTTCATTGTCATATGGACTTACTGGCATAGTACATTTAAACTTTCCTGCTAGTTCAAGCGATTGGCCTTTAGCTTTATCTGCTTTAGGAACCTTCAGCACAAAGTTTCGTTGCTTACCATTACGATAATCAGGATTCTCCATTCGAGTAGAGGTATATGATACGCCCATCAAATTTGAGCGCTCACTGACAACTTGGAAAAACAATTGTGGAATGACATATTCTGGCTTGAACGGTTTACTTTCTTCTTTTACTTTCAAACCACATGCAAAAATCAATGGATAAAACAATACTAGGCTATATCGTTCCCAAAAGAGCAACTCTCTGCTTGGTAGTGACAAATCTATACATTGCAAAATTTCATTGCTTCTGAAAAGCATCACAGAATATTGTTTATCAACAATTCGGCTCTCCGCCAATGCAGTTTCAATACTACCAGCCAAATATAAAGAAGGATATCCTAGGATACTATACCGATAACTACCACAACTGTTTCTTAACTCAAAAGGAGTATGAAACAATTCTTTCTGCGCACTTAGATTTCGTTCACTACGCACACGATAAAGAGGCCCTAGGTATTGGATTTGAGGAAGAATCATCAATAAATGAAAATTCTTACTAACAAAGGTATGCTCCAATATCCTATAAGCCATATTTGGAGACCCATCAAAATATGCACTTAGCGAATTTGTAATTGAATCCATGAGCATTTTACATTCTTCAACCAAATCAAAATCGACCAATGGTCCACCATTATGTTTTATGTATGCTCTCATACTAATGTTGACAAACTCCCAGGTATTAGAATCTATATTTTCTAAACACTGGAGATATCGTTGAAAAAAGTCTTTATAGAAATCAATTAAGCTACCAGTATAATTAACATACTCATCAAAAGGAGGAGCTAAATTTGCTATTGATTCACCAGCTAGCGCAATAGCAAAAGAATCAAAAGGCAGTCCTTTCATCCTATTCCATTTGTCCAAATCTTCTTTGCTCATTCGATGCAAAATTTGTTCAAATTCAATATCTGTCATAGTCTTATTTATTAATAATGTGCATTTTTCTCCATCCATAATGCCACACTCTAAAGAATGGTTCCCAAAGTGCCATCTCAGGATAACTACCAACAAGTCGCATAATTCGCTTCAACTTCCAAATACCATGTTTGATAGTTCCTCCATTCTTCAAATCTGCGCCACGGGTATCATATTGACCAAAGTTGCCACTTTGCATTATTTCATTCAGAAGAATTCTTCCCTCTTTCTCATCAGGCTCGCATATCATATATTCATGAGGCATCGCAAAGACCTCCTGTAATACCCACATGATTGCTGCAGAGAATTTTCCTATACCAAAGCTTTCCAATATCCGCAGCACATTATCTTCTTTCCTTTCGTCCTTCCATTTTTCAAGAACAAAGTAATAGTCCAACAACTGTCTCATACCCAATCCTTCATCAAAGTAATGACTGAAGAGATGGCTCATTTGATAAACCACATTAACAGATGTGGGAGGTACAGAAAAACCATCCTGGCACCTATTGCTCATACAGGCTTCCTTTCTACTCGCAAACCATTTCTGAATAAGATAATTACGATAAGGAGAAACCAGAAATCGTGGACGATAATGCACCTCAATTTCTATATTTGAGTTCCACAACATATCGATATGAAGATAATTGGGTCCAACTTGAGAGTTTCCTTTCCCTTTCACATAGCCAATCACCTTCTTCTGAGCATTTCCACCATTCTTAGGAGATGCCCATAAATCAATGTCACCAGGTTGACGGCGATTTCGAATTTCTTTTGGATAATTCAAAAGATTACCTTGCCCCTTTAAAACGCAAGAGTCAAAGCCATCGTAGCCAAAAGCTTCACTCACTTCCTTGCAAGCTTTGGTCATCTCGATATTTCGCTTCTCTATCTGTAGCACAACTCCATACCATGACAACATCAAATTCTTTGGACATGAGCCAATCTTCTCTAAAGCAGAAAAGCCAATACCAAGTAATGCCTGTTTTTTGCAGAAGGAATAAAACTTCTTCCAATCCGAAGAAGTTGCAGTTAGAGAGCTTCCATCCTTTACATCAATAGCGACTTGTAATAACTCAAAAAGAATCATACCATGCTCTTTTTTATATGGTTTGGCCGCCAAACGTTATAAATCCATCCTACAATTGAGCACATCAAATTCTGAGGCAAGATTTTCACTATCGTTACGACCGCCTTTTGTTTCCGATTGCTTTTGTCTGGGAAAAGAGGTTCATCTTTCCAAGGAGTCATAGCTCTATATCTCATGTAAAGCTGACGGAACGGATGTTCATTACCTTCAATCCAAGGACGACCTTTCACAAAAAATCCATTAGTAAGATGTATCAGAATAGGGTTATTCACAGCTTCATTAATATCTCTGTCTGTATAATATCTTACACAACGTCTCAGTTTTCTTAGATTATCATGAGTAAAAGCCACCATCAAAGTATATGTATTGTATTTCGGATGTACAATCACTATTCTATTTTGAAGTAGAATATTTAGAACACTTTGTTCCATGAAGAATACATATCCATTTTTAGAGCGGACATAATTAGCAACAACGGTTTCCATGTTATCTTCTCGCCACTTTTTTATATTAAAAAGCAGCATGCCACTGTTACAATATCTTGAAGTCTTATCCATATCAAACAAATTATAATAAGCTTCAGACAAACAGTCTATAACACCTGCTGCATAATTATCTCCAAAATTGAGATAATAAAAATCATGCAAACTACCATTACATAGCGTATCACAGTCTAAGTAAAGTACTCTGTCAACATCATCCGGCAGCAAAGTTCCCAAGAATAACCTACAATAAGAATCAAATAGCCAAATTGATTTAATTTGTTTCAATCCCAAGCCAAACTTCTCATTGATGTTTGGCATTGGGATAAAAACAACTTTAGAATTTGGATACTTACCAACCAGATCTTTAATTTTCTGCTGATGTTCTTTTGTGATACCATGCTCTATTATATAGAAAACAAGAGACTCTTCTTTTTGGTTATTTTCCATGATAGAAACCATTGAAACAACAAGAACTGCAGAAAATAAATCACTGCTATGGAATACGAAATTCATAAACAATTATTTTAGTATTCAACAAATATTTGAAAGCACTACAGTTTAAGCCCTTCATGCTCTCTCAAAAACACTTGTGTACCAACAACATCAGCAAACTCATCAGGTATTGCAATGCGTTTTACTTTTGGATAGACTTCTATATTACCTTCATAATAAAGATCATTCAAAATTTCCACAATAGCAGATCCCATACCGCAGGACTTTTGATGTTCTTCTATCGTGATAAGGCCAGCTGGATGCGTTTTAACTATGTTTATCAGTTGTTCCTTATTTATAGGTTTAACAAAAGGAACACTATAAAGATCATAATTCAAGTTTTCTTCGTTAATCTGGTGCAATGCAGCATCTAAGATATTACCACACGCAAAAACTGCTGTTTGATTTCCTTCACGTGTTATTACACTACAGATATCACCAATTTTTAAATCTATACTATCCTCAGAATGCACAGTCTTTTCTCCAGCTTTTCCTAAACGTATATACATTGGACCATCATATGAAGCAGATATTTTTGTAATAGCTCTTGCTTCAAGAGGATCTCCAGGAGTTGCGACAACCATATTAGGCAAGACTCGTAATGCACCGATTTCTTCGGTTGCCTGATGGGTAGCTCCCAAACTTCCATAAGCATAACCAGCTCCAACAGAAACTACTTTAACGTTGGCCTGATGATAAGCTATATCGTTACGAATTTGTTCCAAGCAACGTATAGTTGGGAAATTTCCAATAGAATAGAAATATACATTATATCCGGTCATAGCAAGACCTGCAGCAATCCCCGCCATATTTTGCTCAGCAATTCCTACATTTAAAAATCTGTCAGGAAACTCTTCTGCGAATGGTTCAATCACATGATATCCTAAATCGCCAACTAAGAGAAATATCTTTTCATTGCGGCGAGCTTCTTCAATAAGTTGATTTATAAAATTAGTTCTCATAATAATTCTTCCTTAGCCTTCATTAATTCAACATCAGTAGGAGCACTATAGTGGAACTTAAGATTGTGTTCCATAAAACTGACTCCTTTTCCTTTAACCGTATTTGCGACAATTACAGTTGGCTTACCTTTGCAGTTCTTGAAATTATCAAAAGCAGAGATGATCTGATCATAATCATGTCCATCTATCTCTACTACATTCCACATAAAACTTTTCAATTTATCTGCCAATGGGTCCAAGCATAGCACATCTTTGGTATCACCCAATGCTTGCATCTGATTTTTATCGATAATGAGGCAAAGATTATCTAGCTTATTATGAGCAGCCATCATAATAGCTTCCCAATTACTACCTTCATCCATTTCTCCATCACCAACTATACAATATACATCAAAGCCTAAACCGCTACGCTTAGAACCAAGAGCCAAGCCACAAGAAACAGGTAATCCATGACCAAGACTTCCTGTAGAAAGTTCTACACCAGGAAGGGTGTGGGATGCATGAGCAAAGAAATGGGTTCCATTTTTTGCAAAGTTATCCAAAAGTTCTTGCTTGGTAAAGAACCCCATCTCAGCTAAAATTGCATAATATAAAGAGCAGCAATGACCTTTACTCAAAATAAAACGATCACGATTAACTTCATTTTGAGTTTGGGGAGTATTATTTAGATAATTAGCATAAAGCGTAATTAAGACATCTGCCATTGACATCGCTCCTCCTGAATGAGACTCATTAGCATTATGCGCAAGTTCTAATGCTAAATATCTTGCAGACTGAGCCTTTTGAAACAATTCATTATTTTTCATTGTCATATCGTTTTAAATAATATTTTATGGTATTATCCAATTGGACTTCAAAATCCGAAGTATTTAAGTTGTATATGTTATCTCGTAACTTTGTTGTATCCCCCTCCATGTACATACATTGACCATATCTGTAAGGAAGGGAACCAAAATTAAGTTTAAAGTCAGGATTTATTCTATCACGAATATTGGTTACCAACTCTTTTAACGAAGTTGGATTATCTGAACAGATATTATAAACACCACTCTTATTATCTGCATAAATAGCCATTTCTATAGCTTTGGCACATTCACCTACATATAAATAAGCGAGTTTCTGCTCTCCTGGTGTTAGATCCATATGTGTATCATTAGAAATACTTCTTATAAGTGAAGGAATTAACCATTTATCAGCCTCATGAGGACCGAACAAAGGAAACAACCTAAACCAATACCAATCAATATGATTGATTTCGCAAAAACTTTTCATGATAGTTAAAGATGCAGCCTTTACCGCAGCATAAGCAGTTTTAGGGTTTACAGGATATTCCTCATCAATTTTTTCATTAAAATCCCCATATTCTGATTGCGATCCCGTACCTACGAATTTCTTACAGCCAGATTTTAATGCTAAATCAAGTAGCTCTTGTTGCATAGCAATATTGCTAACTTGCTTTTCCCAAACAACTCTATCTGCTGCTGCAACACCATTCCAGGCTAAGTTAAATACTATATATGGTTGGAACTCTATGAAAGCCTCCTGCCAATTATCAGAAGTATTCACCCATTTTACACGTTTTTCGTATCCATCCAATGAATCTAACTTTGAAGTAATTCTTTTTAAACAGAGTACTTCATGTCCATCATCAACAAGTGCTTTTACTAAATATGAACCGATAAAACCACTTGCACCAGTTACAAAAGCTTTCATTATCCTATGAATTTATTGATTTCCTCCACACAGAGGTCATATACATTTTCTGTCTTGTATCTCTTATACCAATCAGAGGTAAGCATGGCACACTGCTTGGCATTCAGTCTTGGCTTCCACCCCAAGCGGGTCTTTGCCTTATTGATATTGAGCATCAAAAGATTTGCCTCATGGAGAGCATTCGGATCAGAAACATCCTTCAACTCACCAAAGCCGAAATTCTCAACGATGGCAGACGCAACTTCCCAAACGGTTAATACGCAGTCAGCTTCCGGGCCAAAGTTCCATCCTTCGCAGTAACCTGTAGGATCATTCCACATTTTCTGAGCCAAGAGCATATATCCAGACAATGGCTCCAACACATGCTCCCATGGACGAACAGCCTTTGGAGAACGGATATCTATCACCTTGGTTGTCTCCAAAGCCCGAATACAGTCTGGTATAATACGATCTTTTGCCCAGTCACCACCACCTATTACGTTACCAGCTCTTACAGAAGCAAGACTCACGGTGTGCTTCTTTCCATAGTCAGCAGGATTGAAGAAAGAACGTCTCCATGACTGAATAGCCACCTCACAAGCGCCCTTAGAAGAACTATATGGATCATAACCACCAAATGGGTCGGTCTCTACATATCCTTCCAATTGCTCATTGTTATCATAGCACTTGTCGGTAGTAATCATCACACCCACTTTCACACTCTTGGTTGCACGGATAGCTTCCATTATATGAATAGTTCCCATGACGTTCACTTCGTATGTCTCTACAGGAATCTCGTAGGAAAGGCGAACCAATGGCTGCGCAGCCAAGTGGAATACTATCTCTGGCTGATACTCTGCAAAGATTTGCTTCATCTTCTCTCCGTCACGAATATCAGCACGGATGTCAGCCTTAATCTTAAAACCGATTCCTGAAAGTACAAAATTGTCACGCTCTGAATATGGGTCAAGACCTACTCCTACTACCTCGGCACCCAACTCATGGAGCCAGATAGAAAGCCAGCTTCCTTTGAAACCAGTATGACCAGTCACAAGTACTCGCTTTCCTTTATAGAAATTATTAAAAATATCAATCATATATACCTTATATTAATAGTTCTTCATTGGAACTTCACGCTCCCAACGTTTCCATGGTGCCTGGTTTGCTTTAAGCAAAGTCTCAAGCATATCGCGTTCACGAACATTATCCATACACTGCCAAAATCCTTCATGAACATAAGACATCAGTTGTCCTTCCTCAACAAGTTTGACCAATGGACCTTTCTCAAACACACAGTCATCACCACTCAGATAATCGAAAATTGCAGGTTCTAATACCATGTAACCAGCGTTGATTGGAGCACCATCCGAGATATTCTTCTCTCTGAAAGACTTTACGGCATTATCACCACCAATATTCAGCACACCCTTTTCCTGTGCCATTTTCACAGCAGTAAGAGTAGCTATCTTTCCATGACTCTTGTGAAATTCCAAAAGCTTATTGATGTCCACATCACAGACACCATCTCCGTAAGTCATGAAGAAAGGTTCATCACCCACATACTTCTGAACACGCTTAATACGACCACCAGTCATGGTATCATAACCCGTATCAACAACAGTTACCTTCCAAGGTTCCAATTCACTATGATGAATGGTAACTTCATTACCCCCATTACGCCAGTCGAAACTTACATCACTCTGATGCAAGAAATAGTTAGAAAACCATTCCTTGATGTACTCCTGTTTATAACCTGCACAAATGATGAACTCATTGTGGCCAAAATAAGAATACTCTTTCATGATGTGCCATAATATTGGCATACCACCAATCTCAATCATCGGTTTTGGCTTGAATTGAGATTCTTCACTGATTCTTGTGCCGAAGCCACCGGCAAGCAAAACTACCTTCATGTTTTTATAATTAATTTCTTAATAAATTCAATAACTTTTTGGCCTCTGAAGACCAGGAATATTTATCTAAGACCTGAGAAGCGGGAGCAACAGGTTCTTTTAACAACTCATCCAAATCCACATCGTAATTATGAGGATCTATGTAATGTGCAGAATTACCATAAACCTCGGGCAAACAAGCAGCAGTTGAAACTATCAATTCTGCCCCACAGGCTAACGCTTCTATCGGTGGTATTCCAAATCCTTCATATACTGCAGGATGAATAAAAGCCCTACACCCCTTCATCAGCGACTTGATTTCTCCATCTGTCAAGTAACCAGTAAAGAGAAGATTCGACCCCTGTAAGTCATCTATACCCAACTTAGTAAAACCCTCAGCTCTACCAACAATCAAGAATTTCTTTTCAAGATTCCTCTTAGCAACCTCCTTAACCCAAATAAAGTTCTTTTGAGGTGAGAGACTACTCAATGCCATGAAATATTCCCCTCGGACATATCCCTTAGGGAGTTTCTCAAATATGGACTCATCCTCATTTACTCTTAGGTAATGCTGCCAAGCATTAGATATTACATGAAAGCGACTCTCTGGAACTTTCATAAACTTAGAAAGACGGGACTTCGAATAGTTGCTCACCGTTATAATTGGGTATTTGCTTCTTTTCACAGCCTCAATCATCATCTGATGCCAGATATACGACAATCTACCATAAAGATTCTGTGTCAAAAGTTCACGAATTTCATATGCTGCAGCATCATGACAGCAGACTATACCACTATCCAACAAAGGGCAAGTAGAAGTCAAGTTCACACTTACCAGATGATGTTTTTTACAATAGCGATAAAGACTAATCTGCTCCCAGAAATGGCTTTTTACCTTTCCATACTTAACAATCTTAATATTCTTGTAATCAGGTAATGTCTCGGCATACTCTGGTACAACCATGACAAATTCATCTTTCTCACAAATTTTATCTAACTCACGAAGCAACTCCGTTGCAAATCGCTCCTGTCCAGTCAACTTGCGAACAACAAAGCGACCATTGATTGCGTATTTCATAAAAATCTATATTAAAGTAATTAATAAGATTTAATTTTTCTCAAAAGCCATTGTTCGACAACAGAAATCTTCTCTGCTACATCAATCATCTTAATCTGCAACCAGTTGAACTTCAAATATTTCTGTTGATAATATCTTTGAGAATCTAAACCATGCATAAACAAGCGTAACGATTTTGTATTCGTTGATGTAGAATACTGAATATGTCTATGTTCATACACACAACAAGGAACATAGCCAACTCTGTAGCCCAAACTCCATACTCGCTTTGTCAGCAATCTTTCCTCCCAATAAAGAAAAGTACCATTATCTAAAACTTCTCCATCGGCAAAGCAACTCATACGAATTCCATAAAAAGAACCAGGCACTTCTGACACATCAAATACGTTCTCATTTGTTATGTCATAATCATACACATAAAATTTCTTCAGCAAATAATAATGTCTAGGAATATTAAAATATGACAAGAACTGAAGCCAAAATGAATCATACAATCCTTTGGCATATTGCCATGATTTTACTTTACTCAATGGATCTACTTGTGCACATCCTAAGATTGCGAACTTATTGTTCTTCGCAAAATAACTGCATAGCTTTACTATGATTTCATTTTTGAAGAATACATCGGGATTTACAACAAAGCAAATGTCGCAATTAAGCTCATTCTTCAAATATTTCAAACCTTCATTATTTCCCCTTGCATATCCTAAATTCTCCGTTAGCAACAAGCACTTTATTTTGGCAACATTGAGATTTCTCAATATCTGTGCAGAATCATCCTTTGAATTTCCATCAACAATAAGAATCTCATCTATGGAATCATAGGTTGCGAATGTTCTAGATATTTCTGCTACTAGTTTTCCTCTGTTATAGTTAAGGATAACTATTCCAACTTTATAATTACCTACCATATCCTTTGTTACTTAATTATTGAGAAACCAGGTTTGTAAATCGGATGTTTACCCAACTTACCACTTATACCATCTCTTACCGCTGCCAAATACAACTTTTGACACTTCCTGCAAAATGGATACTTCACAAAGCACATAATATATCTACTTGCTATCCAAAAGTACGCAACTTTCTTGTCATGTCTAAGAAACATATTTATCTTGTTTCTTATATCATAGAAGTCTCTCCATGACATTGCGATATTACTTTGCTCTTTTACTTGACCATAACCATCATCATGACTAAAAGCAATGGATGGAACACAAACTATCCTGCCATTCTCTCTCATTCTCATGCTATGCTCCGTATCATCATAATAGATAAAATAATCAGGATTGCACAATCCAACCTTATTTAAAGAATCAGCATTGAGGAAAGTACCTACATAAGAAAATAAATCTATTTCAAAATACTTTTTCTTATAGTTTTCCAATGCCATTGGCGCAAATACGGGGCGAAGCCCAAATCTAACCATATACTTCTTTCTATGCCCTAAATCCACAGTGCCATCCATATGCTTTACTGTAGAACAGATCGCAGATACAGAACCAAGTCTTTGGTCTTTCGAATAAGTCTCAAACTGTTCTATTATATCTGGGTTAGGATAAGCGTCATCATCGGCTACCAATATCCAATCAGCACCAAGAGATAAGGCATGTTGGCAACCATTAAAGAAGCCGCCTGAGCCACCTAGGTTCTCATCAAGATTCAATACTTCTTTATTAAAAGAAGACTTGCAACCTTTCCATTCAGAAAGGTATTCAGGGGTGCCATCCGTACTATTATTATTGACAACTACCAATGTATCCAAGCCCCTTTTTATTGCATCGTATGCTAGAAGAGTTTTCTTCAACTTCTCAATACGATTATATGTTACTACTACTGCTATTATTTTCATCGTTTATTCACTGTAACTTTATATGGTTTAACAAAAAAGAAATGTTTAAACATCAAAATAAAAATATATAATGCGATTATACGCCTTATAAACATCAAGGTAAATATATTCTCCGTAAATCTACTGGAAAAGAAAGCCATAAATAAACAAAGCGAGGCCGACGAATAGATAAACAAAAAAAGATTCAATTTCTGAGGAGATTTTAATGTCAATAATGCCCTGTTATAAAAAAGCATAGCAACAAAAGCTATTATAAAGTTCATAATGATTACTCCAGTAACACCAAAGTCTTTGTGAAAAGAATATACTTGTGTATAAACATTACCAAGATGATAGCCTCCTATATCTTGGAATGTACCAGGAGTTATTTTAAAATTTGGAAATATTTCTGTATAAAATCTTTGAAAGGTAGCTTGTCCCGGATAAATACTTTTGGGTGCAAAAGCATATCCGTGCATATAAATATCGAAATTTTTTATTTCTGCCCCCATATATTCTGCAAACATATCCGAACTTTCACGATTATCAACACCAGAACGTCCTATCACCTCAGAAAGTCCCTTCAGACCAGATACACACAAATATATGCCAAGTATAATACCAAGAACTATCTTAAATGACAGATACAAAGATTTCCGTTTTGCAAAGTAAACAAAAACATAAACAACTCCTAATCTAAACAACGGATCAAATATCGCATCTTTGGTACCTCCAGTTACACCATCAGCAACTACCAGCATTATATGAACTATAAGAAATAAACGCAACCTTTTATCAGAATCTTTTGACAACAGAGAGAGAGCTAATAGCCAACAGGTAAAAAAAGAGCTCATTCTTCCTATATATGCCAATGCTGTAACATAAACAGGGAAATGAAATCGCAACTCACCTGAAGCTGTATCAGCCTTTGCTGCTCCAATCAACTCAGAATAGTTTAGAAAACCTCCAAAAAATCTCATGAAGCAATACATCTTTAGAAAGAAGCAAGCAACGGCTAGGACTATCAATACAACATAAAATTTCTTAAGCTTTTTCTTTCTAAGCATTGACATCGACATCACTCTGTCTGAATCACCATTTACAAACTCTGGAGTCTTTCTAAAAATTGAACAAAATAGAGTGAACAACAAAGTACTTCCTCCCAACAATAGCACAGACTCATATAGCATTACATCCATTCTCCAAGCATCATAATGGAGAGCGGCAACAATAGCTGCCCCTAACATTCCCGCACCTAAAAGAACAGGAGGAGCCAATATGTTTCTAAATAATTTAAATGCAAACACAACATTTAACAAAAGAACGCCACATAAAGTATATATCATAAAGGCAAATTATTTTTTTTCAACTTCATATTTTAAAAAATCCAAGGAATCGTTTATCTCTTCCTCTATTATAGGAGTCACTCTCGAATAATCAATTTGTTTTTGCCATTCAATTCCGCCATCATCATTATAATTCTTATAAAGGATACCATAACGTGATAGAATGTCATACATTCGAGTATTTTGAGACCCAGACTCTGTATCAGAATTCTTCATGGCATGAACAAACTCTTTTTGGAATTTCAAGGCAAATACTGTAGCATGGAATGAATCCATACAGATGTAAGAAGCATGCTTGAGAAGGTAGACCCACTCATAAGGTCCGGCATCTTGATAGGTCATACCATCACCATATGTTAACTTACGATTGTAACATTCTAAGGCTATTACCTTATCTATGCCTGTAAATTTCTTCACTTCCTGCACCATTCGCTCATACACATCTACACGACTGTCTCCTACGAAATAACAGAATATATATTTCTCTGGCAATTCAAACTCCAATTGAGCTTTATTACCAAAGCTCTCCCATTCATCGGCTGCAAGCAAATAAGTAGGGTCTACTACAAGTTTTACGTCCTGACGACCTAATAAGGAATTCAATAGCTCTACTGAACGTTGTTCTCTTACAGCAATATGAGTGAACTTTTGCAAGTCCGTCTTCATACGTTCCTTCACAGATGGATGAATTTCCACCTGTGAAATACTTGATGAATATGCAATGCACTTAGTTCCATCATTAACAAACTCCAGGAACATCATGGGATTGAAACCGCCGCAGAAAGGATTCCAAATTTGATCACTACCAGTTATGAACATATCTGCATCACAAACAACCTCGTCATAATCAGACATGGTATAAAGACGACGCATCTTGAAATTACCATCACAAAAGGTAAATTTATAAACCTTGCGCTTTTGCAAATTGCCATAATACCATTTTTTTACAAACCATTGATAACCTGACATTTTACTAAACATTTTCAATATAGGATGATTTGGCAAGGTCAATACATAAGGAACAGGATTAGCCATCTGATTCTTCCCCTTAGGTTTTACCTTACCTTTAACATAATTAATTTGTTGTTCTGTAAGGAACTTACGTAAAATCCATTTCCCAATAACGCCAATATATCCCTTTATCGTCTGAGGTGGAACTTCTCTTCTATTATAAATGAACTCCACATCATGACCCATTTTGCGTAAGACATAGCTCAACGCATAACCTTGGAGACAAGTTCCGAAATTGGGATGAGGAGCAAAAGTAACTAATTTAATTTTCATGATTACTTCTTTAAGATAGATTTGATATTGTCAATATTAGATTGCCCTACAATATCTTTAATCTCTTTCTTGATAGCTTGTTTTAAAGTAGGAGCCTGAAGATGATTTATCATATATAAAGCCTTATCATCATCATCTGCATTGGTGAATACTTCAAATAATATTGGCTTAACCTTTTCTACCGAAACAAACTTCTTGTAGACTGCTTCAAACTCTTCCTTATTTGAGGCAGAAAGATATTCGAAACCCAAGTCTTCTGCATAATGCTTCAAGAGTTTATGGGATTTATTACCAAAGTGACCTCCAGCTCCGATATATTTATCAATATCCAAGAAATCACTCTGATGATGGTAAAACTTAAATTCGACACCAACACCATTATTTACTATCATTAATCTTGCATTATTACCGATATGGCGATTGCCAAGGATATTCATGTCGTAAAAGAAAGCCAAATCTCCTGTCACGCAATAATAATAATCTGCTTTCTTTGCTAATGAAGCGCCTATGAAAGAAGAAACTCCTCCATCAATGCCGAAACCACCAGTGTTGCAAGACTCACTAACAATGCTCTTTGAATCAAAGAGATTCCAACTTCTAAGAGAATTTAGAATACCTAACTGAATAAATGAATTCTGAGGTAGCTCCTGATAAAGTCGCTTAGCTACCCAAATATTTGAAAATGGTAACGTTTCTGGAATCTTAGCATAAAGATCATTATAGGTTTTCATACATTCATCCAAATATGTATGTGGAACATCTTCTGTCTTCAAATTTGCATAATGCATGAAGAATGTCTCTTCATCTAATTCAAAGAGACTATCTATTTTTTTAAAGGTATCATGTAATTCTCCATCAGCAGATACTCTCCAAACCTTTTTAGCACGACCAGCAAGTCCCATAGAAGCATAATCACCAGAAACTTGACCGATATGAATTAGCAAATCTGGGAAAACTTTACCAATAGAATTTTCCTGCTGTCCAATTAAGCCAGTTACAACTCTAAACTTACCATGATAGTTACTGGTATGATCACAGAAAACTACAGCATCATATTTAGAACAGAAAGAATCAATTGACTTAGTCGCATTATGTGAAAAAGGAACATGGGAGCCAACAAATATAGCAATCTTACCTTCAGGTATTTTTGGACAATCTGTAGCTTTCGAATAATAACTGATCTTTTTGGCGACAGGCAATTTTTCTACAGGGAATACTGATTTTTTAAAAAAATACCCATTGTTAATTTCCAAATTAATATGTACAGGACCTCCGCCTCTGCGTGTTGAATTTATCAAAGCCTTATTCGCATCTACAATGCAGCGCCACTCTTGTTCATCGGTTCTTATCTGGTTCAAGAATACACTGCAAATGGCTATATCTTTCTGTATCTGAGTTCTATCAATAGACTGAGGCATCAGATGACCTGTATTTTCGATACGGTCTGTGCCTGTAACAGCAATTACTGGAAGCTTTCGGTAATAAGCTTCTGTCATTGCTGGCAAATAATTTCTAGAAGCTGTTGCGCCTGTACATGTTATTACTACAGGCTCACCTGTTTCTGTAGCTAACCCACATGCCATATATGCAGCAGAGCGTTCATCCACACAGGAATAAACCTCAAAATAATCATCTTGCTGAATACTTGCTACAAAAGGAACATTAACTGTTCCTGGGGAAGCTATCACTTTCTTTATACCATATTGTTTCATTAAAGAAATCAATATCAATGCATTTTTATTAACTGTATAATGTATTTCCATATTTCTTATCCGTTTTTTTCTATTTTTTCACGTGAATAAATTGTCTTTCCATTGTTGCAAACTAATATTTGTCCTGATAGGCATTCCGAGCAATCGGACAACATGAAAGTGGCGACCTCTGCAATTTCCTCAGGTAAATAAGCTCGCTGAGTTGCATTAGTCGAAATAAATAAATCACCATCAGCCTTCACACCTGTCATACTAGAGCATGTGATACCTGGAGAAATAGCGTTTACACGAATTCCATGGCTCGCAAAATTAGAAGCTAATCCTTTCACCATACTATTAATGGAAGCTTTCGTCCATCCGTAAGGTCTGTTATCGGCCAATTCTCCAACCTCAGATGAGATAAAAAGTAAATTTGCCTTTTGACTTTTCCCTATAGCATAATGAATAAATTCCTGAGCCAAGAAAACTGCACTCCTTAGATTCGTATTTATCTGCTTATCAAAGGTATCTTGTGTAACATGGAAGAAATCCTGCTCATGCAGAGAGACACCAGCATTGTTAACCAAGCAGGTAATACCACCTAGTATTTCATCTGCATGCTGAATGAAAGATTGGAATGAATTTATATCTTGTACATCAAGAACCAGATATTTACATTTAATTTGTTCTGCACTTTTTTGTAAGCTTTCCTCATTTCTCCCTGTTATAAGAACATCAGCCCCTTCATCAACGAATTTCTTTGCCATTGCAAAACCTATACCTCGACTACCACCAGTAACAATTATCTTACTTCCACATAAACGATTATTAGGCGTTAACAAACTAATCTGCGCATATATAGGCTGACGTTCACCATGAAGCAAGAAAGACAATAGATGTTTAACTTTTTCTTTCATATTTCTATTAAATAATTTTAGCAAAAATTCCATATACTTTAGCCTTTACGAACTTTCGTTCGCCAACAGACAAACCAATACTATATTCAGAAATAGCTATTGTTAATGTACTAACTATGCATACAAGAATCAATCGTAGCCACCCCGCATCCAAACAAAAAGAAATCAGAGCCGGCACCAAAAAGCCTATAGCCATGACTGGCAGCACCTTTAACAACACATCTTTAAGAAACATACTTATAGGTATTTTTACCATTTCACGCAATAAATATAGTCTAACAAAAAGAAGTATCGTGTAAACCAAGAAATATATCAGATAACTAGATTGTGGCGAAAAACCAAGCTTAAAAGCTATCCAAGAAAGAGGAAACACCAAGCAACCTGTTGTAGTTATAATAATCTGATATTTTTTTATTTTTCCAGTCGCCAACATTGCTGTTACATACGAATTGGAAAAAACAGGCTCAGCAAATATAGAAATTGCCACCCAACCAACAAATGCAATTGTATAATTAGGAACCGTTTTCAACCATATTGTCAAAATAGTCTGCCCTTCCAAAATAATTGGAACCACAAAGAAAAGCATCAAAAAAGCAGAAAACTTTGAACTCTTCACCATAAGTTTATGCATATAAGTCAAATCACCTTGGGCATAAGACTTAGTAATCTGCGGATTGACTGCTGTCGTAAAGTTATTAACAAACTGTCTTAATGCTGCATCAACCTGCGTTGCAATACCACGAGCAGCATTTACAGCTACACCAAAATACAAGTTCATCAGAATGTTTACACCTTGGGTATTTAGCAACCAAGCACAATTACCCAAAAAATTCCATCCTGCAAATCCTGTCATTTCCTTCAAATATCCCTTGTCTATGATAAAATGATAAGTACATTCTTCGAAATGCCTCTTACAATATATTCCATAAATAATTCTAATAAGGAGACCAACTAGCACCAACAAAACTGCATAAGATACTAGTCTATCAAATGGAGAAACCAATAACAGGAAGACAATACCCAATTTCAAGATGACCTCCAAGATGCCAATATAGGCAAAAGCTGACATTTTTTCATGGGCTATAATCGCAGCATTATATGGAACACTTAACAAGTTGATTACAAATGTTAGAATAGCACATTGGAAGACCCAATTAGCAGCAGGCATTCGCCCCTCTGGAATATTCATTTGAGTATTCAAGAACCAAATACCCAATCCTTCCGCTATCAAGATTATAAAGATAGACATAGCTATCTGAATATTAACACCTGTAGAAAAAACAGTTCTTAACCGCTGTATATCTCCCTTTCCTAATTCAAAAGTTATAAACCTACTAATGGCACTTGAAAGCGAGCCGCTTAACACTGCGAACATCGCCACAAATCCACCTACCACATTATATATACCATAATCCTCTACACCCAAAGCATTAAGAATGACTCGTGATGTATAAAGCGTCACAGCCATCATAAAGATCATTCGGATGTATAGGAATATAGTATTCTTCGCTATTCTTTTATTATTATCTGATGTTTGATTAGACATTTATTATTCTTCAATATTTATTTTAAAGACATATTTTTCCGCTATTCTCACAAATTATTTCATACTAAATATTCAACAAATGAAACAACTATATCAATGTCAGTTTTATATTATTTTTCCGTTTCTTAATTTAAGAAAGGCAGGCTCCATACCAAGAGCCGAAAAGTAGCTTAATAAAATAAGCTCCAAGCATTTCACCTGCCATAATTATTTCCTGCTTAAAATTCTAAATTCTTTCTTAATGTTTCGTCTGTTTCGCTGAGGATTGAAAGCAGATACTTGCCATAGTCGTTCTTCAACATGGGCTGAGCATTCTCTCTCAATTGTTCTGCGGTAATCCAACCCTGGCGGTATGCGATTCCTTCCAAACAAGCGACCTTCAAACCCTGTCGCTTCTCCAGGACTTCAATAAAGGTGGATGCTTCAGAAAGGGAATCATGGGTTCCTGTATCGAGCCAGGCAAATCCTCTTGCCATGGTCTGTACCTTCAGCTGCTTATCCTTCAGGAACTCTTGGTTTACTGTTGTGATTTCCAACTCACCACGAGCAGATGGTTTGATATGCTTGGCTACTTCCACAACCTTGTTAGGATAGAAGTATAAACCTACTACAGCATAGTTGCTCTTTGGATGCTCAGGCTTCTCCTCAATGCTGAGGCAATTGCCTTGCTCATCGAACTCTGCTACACCATATCGCTCAGGATCGCCGACACGATAACCGAAGACGGTTGCCTTGTCGTTCTGCTCTGCATCTACTACTGCCTGATGCAACATCTGGTTCAATCCTGCACCATTGAAAATGTTATCGCCTAATACGAGGCAAGCAGCCTCATCGCCAATAAATTTCTCTCCGATAATGAAGGCTTGGGCTAAGCCATCTGGTGATGGCTGCTCTGCATACTCGAACTTGACACCTAACTGGCTTCCATCGCCTAAAAGGCGTTTGAAACCTGGCAAGTCAAATGGGGTTGAGATTATGAGTATCTCACGGATACCTGCCAACATCAAAACCGATATAGGATAATATATCATTGGTTTATCAAAGATTGGAATCAGCTGCTTGCTGATACCCTTTGTGATAGGGTACAAGCGGGTACCGCTTCCACCTGCTAATACTATTCCTTTCATTATCTTAATGTTAAATGATTAGTATCTTGTTTACTTGTATAAATTTACATTAATGTCGAATGGAGAATCAAAGTCTTTAAGCATTGCATGCTTCGTATCTTTCTCTGAGAGATTAGCATGCTCTGTTGGAATTTTCCAATCGATACCGAGAGTATCATCGAGGATACTGATACCACCATCTGCCTCTGGATGATAGAAGTTATCACACTTGTATTGGAAGACTGCTGTTTCTGAGAGAACAGCGAAACCATGAGCAAAGCCCTTTGGGATGAAGAACTGGACATGATTGTCTTCTGTCAATTCTACAGCTACATGCTTGCCATAAGTAGGGGAGCCTTTGCGAATATCCACTGCTACATCAAGTACTCTACCCTTTACACAGCGTACCAACTTGCTTTGTGTATATGGTGGACGCTGGAAGTGCAAGCCTCGCATCACACCATAACTGCTCATAGACTCGTTGTCCTGGCAGAAGTGAACACTGTGTCCCAGGATTGGGGCTACCTTTTCTTCAAACTCTCGCTCGCTGAAACTCTCAAAGAAGTAGCCACGAGCATCACGGAAGAGGCGTGGCTCTATAATGAGTACGCCATCTATATCTGTCTTGATTATATTCATTGTTTTCTAATATTCTAAATTCTTTTTTAGTGTTTGATTTTTCTCTTCAAGTATTGAAAGGAGATACTTGCCATAGTCATTCTTCAGCATAGGCTGAGCATTTTCTCTCAACTGTTCTGCGGTAATCCAACCCTGGCGGTATGCGATTCCTTCCAAGCAAGCTACCTTCAAGCCTTGTCGCTTCTCCAGGACCTCGATAAAGGTGGATGCTTCAGAAAGAGAATCATGGGTTCCGGTATCGAGCCAGGCGAATCCTCTTGCCATGGTCTGTACCTTCAGCTGCTTATCCTTCAAGAACTCCTGGTTTACGGTGGTGATTTCCAACTCACCACGAGCAGAAGGCTTGATATGCTTAGCTACTTCTACCACCTTGTTAGGATAGAAATATAAACCTACCACAGCATAGTTGCTCTTTGGATGCTGAGGCTTCTCTTCAATGCTCAGGCAATTGCCTTGCTCATCAAACTCGGCTACACCATATCGTTCCGGATCACTTACACGATAGCCAAAAACGGTAGCCTTGTTATTCTGTTCAGCATCTACTACTGCTTGATGCAGCATCTGATTTAATCCTGCACCATAGAAGATATTATCGCCTAATACGAGGCACGCAGAATCATTACCAATGAATTTCTCTCCGATAATGAAGGCTTGGGCTAAGCCATCTGGTGATGGCTGCTCAGCATACTCAAACTTCACACCTAATTGGCTTCCATCGCCTAAAAGGCGTTTGAAACCGGGCAGGTCAAATGGTGTTGAAATAATGAGTATCTCACGAATACCTGCCAACATCAATACTGATATTGGATAATATATCATCGGTTTATCGAAGATTGGTATCAGCTGCTTACTGATACCCTTTGTGATAGGATACAAGCGTGTACCGCTTCCACCTGCTAATACTATTCCTTTCATATCATTATTTATTGATCAATAACATGTTTCGAAAACCTACCCGTCCTTCCTTACCGTTAAGGAAGGCTCCACCTCTCCCCCCGGCCCTCTCTCCTCAGGAGCGAGGGAGAAAACCGCCCTACTCGGTGCTCGGAACCGCTACGCTCTAAGGTTGGCGGACCATCAAAGGTCTACGCCATATTGTGCGGGATGGGACCGCCTTTCATAAAGTTATAATAACTTGAATTCATTATTTTAAACTTCATAACCTACCGTTTAATGGTCCATTGTTTTTTTTGAGGATTATATTTCAATTTATCACGATATATATCTAAAAGCATTAATGCTGAATCCAATTTTTCAGAGCTTAAATTAGTAATAACCTGATTACCCTTATAGCCATAGTTATATTGGATTTTATAATACTTCTCTATATTTTTCAATAAAAGGTTTTTTACCCATAAACTATCTTCTATTTTAGAAAGTTTCAAACCCAATTTATTGTAATCATGAACTAATAAATTGTATCTTTCTACAAGTTTCTTCCAATCATCTGTGTTTCTTTGACTAAGATTATTATACTCTTTTATCAAACTATCGGAAGATATTCGTTTGCCGTTTTTGTAAAACCTATCCTCACTTTTTATATACTCCACATCATGTATTGCCTTCCATTTTTCAACTTCAACTTTTGTTTTCTTTGAATCCTTTAAGACATAAATTTTTTCTTTTTTTACAGAATCATACTTAACATCGAAATATTCTTTTATTAAATCATTGCTAGTAGACAATTCTTTAATTAAAGAATCACGTTGCTCTATCTGACTATCGAGAATTGAAATTTGCTCTGTCGCATCATAAAACAAATAAGTAAGAAGCAACAATACAGCAATAAGCCATAAGAAAGCTAATTTTAATAACCTATTATTATTCATTAGAACCTCCTTTCTTTGCTCTATCGTTTAGTTTATCCTGCAATTCTCGATTAATTGCCTTCTGTTCCATTATCTGATTATTGAAATCAATTCTCAAATCAGTAAGTTCTTTATTATGTTTTTGATTTAACAAAATAATTTCTTCTTTATTCTCTCTTCCAGCAGTCCATCTACCAGCAGCGTAAGCGAATCCTAAAAGAAGAACTAGAAAAGTTATAACTCCTATCCAAAAAGTTATTTTTTCCTTGTATGAAGATATTTTCCTATTTTGTGTCGTACTCATATGCTATTTGGTATCTTCTGGCATATCAGGATTTGCTCCTTGACTATGCTTATGTATTTCTCGTTTGTCACTACCCACATATTCTCGACAGGACAGATTGGCTTCAATCTATCATACTGTTAATTGTATGAGGGAACGGCCGACTCCCATCACATCTATGAATTGCTTTGGGTAATCGGGGGTTGACATTGGTCAAAAGCGGCTGCCTACGCCGCCGGCCATGATTATGATTTGTGTTGTTATTTTTCAATCTTTCTATTGTAAAAAGACAGGTTCCATAATGAAAGCCGAAAAGCTGCTTAATAAATAAGCTCCAGGATATTCACCTGCCGTATATTATTATGCTCTTAAAACTACTTTAACACATAGTTTTAAGGTTTACCAAAATTCTTTTTCAATTCATATTCATAATTATCCATAAAAACCTTTCCTGAAGCTACAGTTTCAACCATAAAGTCAAAAATAGTAGATTCTGGATGATTTTTGAAATACGTCAAAAAATGCCGCAATACAACACATGCTATATAATTTATTTTCTTTGCATAATTGTCTAATCCTATAGACTGAATCATAGCATTATGAACCATCAAATTGCGAAGTCGATAAATCATCAATAAATCATTTTTCAAACTGTCAAAATATTTATTAATTGAATCTATCCCACTATAAAATTCATATACCTCTTTGAGCTTATCTTTTTCTATTTCATCATTAAGGGAATGCAGTAAAACATTCAAATGTTCAAAGAAATCCTTTATTCTATATTTTTCGCCTTCCTCCAAATCAATAGCAGCTGAATGAGCTATATTTTCTGGTACATCATAATAATTGTCATGATTCTTATAAAAATAAATTTGCTTTTCATAAACATCCCATATCTTATTATGAAATGTATGTTTGAGCATAATGTAACATACTATTTCTTGAATTACAGATAGAACTCCTTTTAAGTTTTTACCCTTTATGGCAATCATCTGTCTTGAAGCATCATCAATTTTCAAAAGACTCTCTAAAGAAAACCAACTAAATAATAAAATATCTTCATTTTTTTCAGACTGATTTGCCTTATAAAGCCAATGCATGGAATTTTGAATTTGAATATTCTTATTCATATCAAAACTTACAAAATGACTTGCTATCCATTCCAAATCTGCTTTAGATTGTTCTGCATCAAATGATTCTAAATAGGAAAATTCCGGCTGACGATCAGCATATCGAGGATCATTACCCTCCATACATGTAGACTGTCCTATCTCTTTTCCTTCTTTAATCAACACAAACTCATTTTGCATGATACCAACAGGATTTTTCTTGTTCAATCCCAAATTGATAAAATCCAAGATTTTTAGTAATTTCTCCTTGGATCTATTCTTGGAAGAATTAAGTGCTAAATGCTTAATCGGCACTGCTGCATTTAAATATTTATATTCAGGATCTACTTCTTCAATCTTTGATAGACTGTCTTTGTCTGAGATATATTTCCTTGAACGTGGTGAATAGATACAAACATCACCAATCTGTACATTAATATCACCTTTAATATTACTTAATCTCATCAATGCGATAGCATCTTCCTCCGTACGATGAAAGTGTTCATATAAACTTTCAAGTTTTTCCTTTATGGAACGGTGTTGAATATAATCAGAAACAGCTTCATGATACAATTCTTCAGATTCGAAATTATTTATATTCATACCTTTATATTCATTTGGCACATGCAGTACTGTTCCCCCACATCCAAGAAATACATTTGGAACAGCTAAAGGCAAAGAATCTATATCTTCCAATTCATAACCTTTAGCTATAAATTCAGATACTATCAACTTTGTTACATATATCAAAGAAGACTTGTTTTCACTAGTTAAGCCTGTATCAGAATTCAAAATTCGCGCCAATTCTTCTAATAAAGAATCATGATAACTACTATTATCTAATATATCTAATGCTTTATTGCATAAATTCAATACGATTTCACAACTTTGTTCTGATAGCTGAGAAGCTAAGATAGTAGAAATTATTGGATGACATAAGCCTGTAAATGCCCTATCATTTTTGTCAAATTCTGATAAACGAAAGAGAAAGTATTTGGCATTATCTTGGTTTTTCAACCTATTACCCTTTATTTCCAAAATGATATCTTCAAGTACATATCTAGGACTGTCGAGTGCAACATCTATGTTAGATTTAGACTGAAGCTGAGAAATTAAGCTTCTCCAATAATGAGTCCAATAATCATATAATGTCGTGATTGGCAAGCCTAAGATTTCACGTATATTCTCTTTCATATGAAATATAATTATCGATTGTTACCTAACACATACCGAAATCTTTACAACAACTTTCCGTTCCCCTTTATTGGTGGCAGGAACCCGTTTCTTGAAGAAAAGATGTAACCTACTTGATGTGCACAGAACCACTGCACAATAAGAGTGGCGGACCAAAGCGGTCTTCGACATATTGTGCGGGATGGGACACCTGGGGTGGGCTGTCTATAACTCTCCTTTCCTATACAAATCAACATTGATATAGAATGGAGCATTATTGTATTGTAGCGGTACTACCAACTAATACCATACCTTTCATAAATGTTATCTCCTCATAAACTTTGCTGCAAATTCAAAGAAATCTGCAACGGTCTTGAAATTATCAAACTGCTGGCAATACATACTAGCATAAGGTTCTTGGAACCTACTGCGTATATCAGCCTTTATCATATTTGCCAAAACCTCCTTTGTGTAAGCTTTCAGCAATTCGTTGTATTGTTGTTCGGTCATAATTGTCACTTTTTATGCGTCATAAATATTATTCTATTATGAGTCAGTTCGTATTTATCGGAACCACCATCATAAAAAGAATGTAGAAGTAAAGAGGCAAAGTATTCTTCACTATTCGCTTGTTATTATCTGATATTAGGGGGCTTTTACGCTAAATAAAATGATCTATTGATTCTATTTTATCTATATCAAATACAGAACTATCATTGTTGTATTCTACTTTTAACATCACATATTTAGTAAAATTTGCATTATGGACTAAATTTACTTTTCTTTTTACTGTCAACACGTTGTTTTTTGCAGTAAGAGTATCGACATTAGAGTACAACCAACTATCAGTATCTATACATTTCAGCCCATTAGACTCTTTAGAATCCATCTCGGTATGTTCTACATACGGAAGGACTTCTTCTAACATTATGACAAATACACGCATTGAGGATGGAATACTTCTAATATCAGCCTGATTAAAACTTCCCGTTCCAGCAGAAAAACTAAAAAGGGGATGTTCTCCATATAAATCAATAAATGTACCCAAATATACTCCCATAGACAATATGATATGTTTGTCATTTACTTTCAGTCGTTCTAATGCGACCATCAAATCCTTGAATCTCACTGTATATTTAATAACAGGCTTGTTTAACAAGAAAAAGCGGTTATATTGTTGCTGTTCTTGTATTAATAATGACGAAACAAGAGCTTCTTCCATATTAGCACTGATTCTATCCATGTATTTTGCAATATCTTCTTTTGGGACTTCTAAAGATTGAATGGTATAGAACGATTCTCTTGAAACATTAATATTACCAAGTTTTGAGTCTTGCTCAATAGGAAGATAAAGTTTTTGATTGTTGATTTCTTCCAACAATTGCTGCTTTATATAATTTATTTTTTGTGGGTCAGGCTTAGGATTCTCTACTTTTTCTTTAATAGCCTTTTCCACTTCAGACTTATACCCTTTTAATAAATCCTTTGATTTTTGAGAATCATCAGAATTATAACCAATCTTCTGTGATTTGTTAGTAAAGTCTTTATCATTCAAGAAATACAATAAGATGTCCGCATGTTTAATTTGTTCATTCAGTCCTTGGATTGAACTGTCTGGATCTATTAGTGGAAATGATTGCGAATCACAATATGACACATTGTAGTCCATATCTTTCAGCCTTAGTATCAAGAGGGCAAAATATGAATTAAACATCCTTGCAATATAAACATCTGAATGAACATCATTAACCATGTCTGACATCATATATCGCTTGGTGAGTTCCAAAGGATGCTCTTTCAAATCGTAAATTCGTTTTATATCATTAAATATTTCTATCAAAGTATTATCCATAAGAGGATAGCTTGGCGGTAAAGTTTGTGTAAAATACAAAATCTGTTTTAACAAATTATATTTTCCTTTATGCCACAAATATGCTCCTAATGCTAAATGGAATTGTTTAAATATTGATTTTTGCTTAGATACAGAAGCATCAATATCATATCTATCTTCTAAATAGAATCTGTAAAATTGTTCAGCAAATGTCCAGTAAGATAAAAACCACTCTTCATTGCCTGCATCCACAACTTGGGTCACAAAGTACCAAATAATTTGCCATGTATCTTCTGAAATTGGAACATATTGGGTAGGAAAGAACCAAATATTGATTAAGAAACTGTCATGAGAAAAGAAGTTATTATCTGACTTGCAAGTCATATTGAGAACTTGCTTCATCAAATCTATTTGAACTTCCGTAAAGCAAATGCCTCTTTTCTTTGTTTCTTCCGAATTCAATTGCTCTTGAATATAAGCATACAATTCCTCCAACAACATATCTTTGGCACGTCGATATACCTTTTCATCTTCGATGCTTACGGCATATTTGGCTATATCAAATATCTCTAACAAATATGAATTATCTTTTTCCATCTCAGCTTCTCCTATGACTTCTTAAGTTATTGATACGATCCAACAACTCATCAGGGTTATAATATGTCATAATTGTATATACCAACAAAATTGTTGTCACCAGCAAAAGCCATGTCAGTAAAGTATGTATTGTTACCCATACAATAGTCAACGTAGGACAATCGTCAAGTAATTGCAATATAAATATAGAAATAAATGCAAATGCTATAGATATAGTTACCAACCACTGAAAAAGACGGAATACTTTTTCCTCTTTAAGCATCTTAGTTATTCTTGAGCTTCTATATTGTTCATCTATTCTCTGAATAGCTTGCAATAACAGAGGATAAGTCATACCAACTATTACCGAAAAAACTGATAATAGAAGACTAATGGCATTATTGGAAAATTCAAAAGGTTGCATTATATCATTTTGCTAAAGTATTGTTCACTACCACCCCACCACCACGATGAGACACGCCTGTTACGTCCAATTTTATATAACGTTCCTTGTCTGCCTGATATTTCAGGTTTGTTAGTTTCAACTCTTCATTTACTTTATGAAGACTATCAATTTCCATCCTTAAGACTTGAATTTCTGTGTTTAGCTCATTTCGAACCATCTTAAGATTTTCATGAAGAACTAAACAAATAGCAAACATTATAATTAAAACAGGACAGGTATATATCAAAAAAGCATTTTTATGACTCATTGTTATATTCATATTATACGATGTATATTGTCAACGATTTTTACTCTCCCATAATCCGCTTTATCGCACACCTTTAGCATATTTACTTTGGTGACACCTCCTACGAGTTGAACCAAACGTATGCTGGAATCAAAACCCAAGCGTCCATAATGGGTCTTTGGTGAATATATCGGCCAAAGCATCTGCAATCTGTGCCTTGCGCCAACTCTTCGGTATATCTATACGAGCGAGTTTGCAATGCTCTATGATATTGACTTTGGTATCGAATGACATCATGTCATTCAATGAAAGTATATCAATATAAGGGAGTTGGCGTAGTATAATCATTGTTTATTGGTATAAATCTACATTGATATCGAATGGAGAATCGAAGTCTTTCAGCTTCGCATCACACCATAGCTGCTCATAGACTCGTTGGCTTAGCAAAAGTGAACACGGCATCTCAGGATTGGGGCAACCTTTTCTTCAAACTCTCGTTCTTTGAAGTTCTCAAAGAAGTATCCGCAAGAGACGCGGAAGAGGCGCGACTTTATAATGAGTAAACCCTCAATATCTGGTTTAACTATATTCATCGTTATTCTTAATCTAGAAGATATTCTGCGAAACTTTTTAGTTTTGCTATTTCCAAATCATATTATGTCTCTTTAAAAATCCTGTTCTTCATCTATCAATCTTTCTATCTCGTTATTTTGTCTTCTCACAGAAAGCATATTAATGATAAAGTACATCATATTAAAGATTGAGAATATTACAAATGAAAAAGAATAATTCCAAACAAAAGCAACCTGAATCAAAGAAAAATGTAAAGGTGAAAATATATCATCGTCTTTCTCAGATGGCAATAGAATATACAATAGCGTAAGAATGCTAAAATATAAAACATATTTCATCAAGAGCTTTTGTATCTTATTTTGGACTTCAATCTTTGCTTCTTTATTATGAATTCCTTGAGTACTCATCGTTACCACTAAACTCATACCTACAGAAAACATTATACCAGCTACAGTATATAATGTATTGGGTAGGGAAGGATATATTGGATAAGTTGACACGTACGGAAGAAATCCAATAAAAGAACTAATGGCTAAAGCCAAGAATAGCCGAATCATCGATTTATCCCTTTTAGTTCATTAAGATATTCTATCATCTCTTGCATTAAGTTTTGTTCATTCACCAAACCATTATCTAAAACATCTATCATTACAGATTTTGAACGAATCATCTGACCAGATGTAATGGGCTTGTTATCTTTTGTCTTAAAAGACACACCATCTTCATCTACAATAGGAGTGATAACGGCACTTAATGCTTTTTTAATTTGTTCATCTTCTTTCTGCTTCTTTGTTTTCAAGTTGAATTTTATTACCAAATTTGCAGATAAAACATTTTTGTCAACCAAAAAAGCGAAGTCGTCTTCCTTAAATAAGGAGCTTAATTTTTCTTTGGCTATATTCCAAACTTTAAAATTTGATGCCGCAGCTCTTGTTGTAGTGGTGGTTGACAACGAAAAAGAACTATCACCAGAAAAAACTATTTGATTTATATCGGACAAAGGTGTTCCTTTGGGAGATTCTATTAAAATGGAAAACTTATAGAGTTTATCTCCACGTTCTGCTTCAAGCAACCAATTTATATATGTTTTAAACCGAGATATACTTGTTTTAGGAAGATTTGTTACCAAATGATTTTGGTTAACAACAATGTAATAAGAGCTTTTACATGTCATTTTTTGCTCATCTTCGTTCAACCCCTCTAAATCAGAATAAGAAATTTCCTCGCGATTTAAAAAGTCTGGTGGAAGACTCGGCATTTCCCTTGTGGGGGCTATTCTCATTATATTTGCAAAAAGGACCTTTTTACTATTGTCCATATGATAGGAAGCCAACAAGTCTACTTCATTAGAACTCTCATTCAAAGTCATACAACGCAGCTTTATTGCAGATGTTTGACTCAACTTTAAGACTATCTTGTCATAAAAATCAGAATGTGATGTTGAAATTTTATCATTCTCTATTTATAGGCGTATAGTTTCAATTTCTTTTCCATAAAGCATTCTATATTTATCAAATTAATCTATATATTGAAGTTTTAATACAAATGAGGAATGTAAAGCCACACCAATAGCATCTATTTTTTAAAGAACTCCAGTTTCACCATTTCAATCTCAATGGTAGCACCGCAGATGTTTCGGATTTCATCACCTAGAATGGCTTTCTTACCTTGAATACGCTGCACATAGGCTACGACTTCAACAAGTTCTCCGTCTATAATACGCACTTTGTCACCCTTTTTGATAGGGTGGTTCTGTATCTCAGCCTTGCCAGTCATTACAATTCTGCGAAAATTGTCGAATTTGCTATCAGGGATAGCATATGAGGCACTTTTGCCTGGTTCCGAAAGCATCTTATAAACATCGGAGCGGAAGCGGATTTCATTAAGATTTTTGTCCTCAACTCTCACAAAGACAAAGGTGGTAAGAAAACAGCCTCACGGACAACACGTTTACCTCGACTGTTTATCATGATACGGCTTTCCAAAGTGCGTCGGATCGGCTGCTACAAAACCATTTTCTGCTACATATCCTTCACTTTTTGCCATGGCTTCGCCGTCGTCCCCTGCAATAGTGGACGTAACCTGTGAGTGTATATTTGTCTCTTTCATCATGCGAATCAAGTTCGTTTTTTGATGACGTTCATCTGAATCTCGATATAAGAGACACAGAATCTCCTTGCAAAAATACGAAAATTGTTGGAAACTAGCAAATTATGCGTGTTAAAAAATTAATATCATTCTACGAAAATCAACATTATTTTACTATTCATTTCGTACATAATTTCCTAAGTCGTTGATTGAACGAAAGTTTTCGGTTTTTCTGTATCTCTCATGTAAAGATTCAGGAAAAATGGTTCATTTTGGTTCATTTTACAAAATCCCTCTTTTTATTCTTTTTTGTGGCTCATAGGGCTGCCAGTATTTTGGCGTTGGCATCATCTACTTCTGAGCTTTTGATAGAATTGAGATAGATTTGCGTGGTGGTTTCTCCATCTTTCGTTTGGTTGCAACCTTTGTGATGATGACAGATACGCCTGATACATCCTAACCAAGCCTTCCCTTCTCAGAAAGGAAGGATGTAACCGCCCTACTCGGTACTGTTTATGCCCCCACCTGTCTTCAATAGTCTTTACGACCCTTTCGGTTCCCCTTGTAGGGGACAGAAACCCCTGGGGGAGGGTCCTTACCCTATACCCAAGCCCTAAATCCCTACCATAGGGATTAGGGATGTAACCGCCCTCCGGTGCTCGGAACCGCTACGCTCTAAGGTTGGCGGGGCATCAAAGCCCTCGCCAAATTGTGCGGGATGGGACCGCCTGGGTATAACTTGCTATAATTTGCTATAAACTTGTTATAATTTGCTATAGCTTGCTGATTGGGGGTGCATAGGAACAGCTTGCAGATTGAGACCACCATTTTTGTTCCTCATTGCAGTATCGCTCTGCACTTGTCGTCGCTCGAATGAGGAATATTATTTTTATTCTACTTTTGATAG
>ENA-OWON01000111-OWON01000111.1-gut-metagenome-genome-assembly--contig:-NODE-111-length-54858-cov-6.159946_pt1 | contig 54858 bp, 48 predicted proteins | sample MGYA00248257_ERZ651798 | MGnify/ENA primary metagenome ERZ651798 (study PRJEB26908, sample SAMEA4031708) | gut metagenome | biome: gut; feature: normal infant; material: stool | place: China | collected 2015... | reverse complement strand
TGCGAGCAGCGCGAAGGTCAGATCCAGACCATCAGCTATCAGCTGCTGAGCGAAGGCCGCAAGCTGGCCAACGACCTGGGCGTTGAGCTTTGCGGCGTTGTTATGGGCAGCGAGCTGAACGAGGACTATGTCAAGGCGCTGGGCGGCTACGGTGCTGACCGCGTTTACAACATCGACAGCCCTCTGCTGAAGGACTACACCACCGATGGCTATGCCAAGGCGCTGTGCGACCTCATCATGGACAAGAAGCCCGAGATCATGCTGATCGGTGCGACCAACCTGGGCCGCGACCTCGGCCCCCGCTGCGCAGCCCGTCTGCACACCGGTCTGACCGCCGACTGCACCCATCTGGACGTGGATGTCGAGAAGTACAAGAACTTCCTGCGCACCACCTCCAACATTGATGTGGACAACACCAAGTTTGAGGAAAACACCAACCTGAAGATGACCCGCCCGGCTTTCGGCGGCCACCTGATGGCTACCATCATCTGCCCCCGTTTCCGCCCGCAGATGTCCACCGTGCGCCCCGGCGTTATGCAGACCCAGCCGTTTGACGAGGCCGGTGCTGCCAAGGTCGTAGTTGAGAAGGTCACCCCCGCTCTGACCGCTGAGGACATCCATGTTCAGGTGCTCGACATCAAGAAGAGCGCCGAGAAGCTCGTTGACCTGATCGGTGCCGATGTTGTTGTTGCCGTGGGCCGCGGTATCTCTGCCGACCCCGACAAGGGCATCAAGCTGGCTGAGGAGCTGGCCGGTGTTCTGGGCGGCGTTGTCGGTGCCTCCCGTGCCGTCACCGATGAGGGCTGGCTGTCTGCTGACCATCAGGTCGGCCAGACCGGCAAGACCGTGCATCCCCGCATCTATGTTGCTCTGGGCATCTCCGGTGCCATCCAGCACGTTGCCGGTATGCAGGATTCCGAGAACATCATCGCCATCAACAAGAACGAGAACGCCCCCATCTTCGATGTTGCCACCTACGGCATCGTCGGCGATCTGTACAAGGTCGTTCCCGAGCTCATCAAGGAGATCAAGGCTGCCAAGGCTTGATTCCCGCCCGTAATCAACAAGAGCCGCGCCCCGCAAAGGGCACGGCTCTTTGTTTTTTTGTATGGTTAGTCTGCCACAGCCGGGGCGGACAGCAGCTCCGGCGGCAGCTCACTCTCGTCCTCATTGACGAGGGAATCATCGACATCAAATGTCGCACCAAAGGCCTTTGCGGCAGCATCCGCCACCAGATCGGCATCGACCAGCTCACTGTCTGCCATGACATACAGCAGCTTATCATCAAAGCTGACCACGCGGGCCTTATCTGCCTCCACGCAGACCCACTTGCGCATACTGATGTTTTCCTCCATCGAATCGGCGATCTCGCGGGCATCGGCCTTGTCCTTGAGGCGCAGCAGCACCAGGCTGTACGCCTGGCTTCCGGTCATCGGCTCGCTGACTACTGCGGCATCCACCTTGTCCACATTGTCCGCGGTCAGCCCCGCCAGATAGCCGTACCAGCTCTCGTCGGTCAGGTCGATGGCCACCGTCTCCATGCCCATCAGGTCAACCGGCTGGACGTTATAAATAGCATCCACCATCTCGCTCAGCTCCGCGTCCGGCTGTGGTTCGGCGGTCTCACCGGTGTCCTCGTCGTCAACGCTGAACTCCGGGTCCAGCTCCGCGCCTTCCTCGGGTCTTGTGGCAGGTTGGTTCGCAAGATCGTTGCTGTCAGCCTTTTGGCTGCCGCAGGCAGACAGGAACAGGGCGGTCAGCAGGGCTGTTGCAAAAAGCAGCTTTTTCATCGTAAAATTCCTTTCTCGGTCAGAATATTCTCGGGCGCAAAGCGTGCGTCCCAGTCGTCGCAGGGCAGCTCGTCCAGCAGCAGGGCCTCGGGGCAGAGCAGTAGCCCCGCTCCCTTATAGTGTGCCAGAAATCGGTCATAATACCCGCCGCCGCGCCCCAGCCGGACCCCGTCGCGGCTGGCGGCTAGGCAGGGGACAAGGGCCAGCGCCGCGGCGTATCCCGCCGGGTCGGCGGCGGGCAGGTCGGCGGGCGGCTCCTGAATGCCGAACGCCCCGGGCCGCAGCAGGCGCAATGCCGGTATCTCCACCCAGTCCATCTCGGTTTTGCTCCGCACGCGGGGCAGCAGCAGACGCTTGCCGTCGGCCAGCGCACATCTTAGTATTTCCGCCGTGTCCGGCTCATCCGGCATGGCCGCAAAGGCCAGCACTGCCCCGGCACTCTGCCATTGCGGCAGGCTGAACAGCGCCTGCGCCATGCCGCGGCCCACAGCCGCCATATCCAGTTCCGCGCGCCGGGCCTTGGCCCATGCGCGGGCTTCGCGTTTTGTCATTCTGCACACCACCTTCCGGGCTATCATACCATATCTGCCCTCCACTTAACAAGACGGAAAAGCCGTCCTGTTGTTACAGCAGCGACAAAATTTTTCCGCCATCTTGCCCGGCGCAGTGAAATAGAGTATAATATATCCTGTATCGCTATGTATTAGACTTATGAAATATAAAAAGGAGATTCCAAACCATGAGCAAGTTCAATTTCATCAAGACCGATATTCCTGACGTGCAGATCATCGAGCCGACTGTTTTTGGCGATGACCGCGGCTATTTTATGGAGACCTACCAGATCGACGAGTTCGCCGCAGCGGGCATCGACAAACCCTTCGTGCAGGATAACCAGAGCCGCTCCACCAAGGGCGTGCTGCGCGGCCTGCACTTCCAGACCAAGCACACCCAGGGCAAGCTCGTCCGCGTGACCCTGGGCGAGGTGTTCGACGTCGCCGTCGACTGCCGCCCCAACAGCAAGACCTTCGGCAAGTGGGTGGGCGCAACGCTGTCCGCCGACAACAAGAAGATGCTCTGGATCCCCGAGGGTTTCGCCCACGGCTTTGTCGTGCTGTCCGATGTGGCCGAGTTCTGCTACAAGTGCACCGACGTCTACGACCCCACCGCCGAGGGCGGCATTCCCTACGATGACCCGACGGTCAACGTGCAGTGGCCCGACTGCGGCTGCGAGCACAAAACCAGCGCCAAGGACAAGGAGCACACCCCGTTTGCCGCCCAGAAGTTCGAATATTTTGAGAAATATTGAGGGTAAACCGTGCAAAAACTGAAAGACACCTTCGCAGGCTTCTGGAAATACCGTTACCTGCTGCAAAACCTGATTTCCCGTGATTTCAAGCTGAAATACCGCCGCAGCGTGCTGGGCGTGGCGTGGAGCGTGCTGAACCCGCTGCTGACCTGTCTGGTCATGTGGGCCGTGTTCGGTGCGCTGTTCAACCAGCGCGGTCAGGGCATCGAGGACTTTCCGCTGTTCCTTATCATCGGCCAGCTGATGTTCAACTTCTTCCGCGAGAGCACGACCATGGCCATGGAGAGCGTGCTGAAGAACGGCCCGCTGCTGCGCAAGGTCTATATTCCCAAATACATCTTCCCGCTGGAAAAGTGCTGCTTTGCGCTCGTCAACTTCTTTTTCAGCCTCGTGGCACTGTTTATCGTCGCGCTGCTGACCTGGTCGCACATCTCGATCGGGACTGTGCTGCTGGCCATTTATCCCCTTGTGATGCTGTTTATTTTCAGCCTGGGCATCGGGCTGATTTTGTCCACGCTCTACGTTTTTGTGCGTGACATCATGCACATCTGGGAGGTCTTTTGCACACTGCTTGTCTACGGCAGCGCCATCTTCTACGACCCGCGCCAGATGGAAAGCTGGATGCAGTACGTCATCAACCTGAACCCCATCTACTGGTACATCACCGCCGTGCGTTCCTGCGTCATGTGGGGCGAGGGGCTGACCCCCAACATGGTGCTGATTCCGTTCCTCTGTGCCGCGCTGAGCCTGGGCCTCGGCATCTGGGTGTTCAAAAAGAATCAGGACAAGTTCGTCCTGTACATGTAAGGGGGCATCGAAATGGCAGAGCAGAAACCCATCATCTCCATCGACCATGTTTCGATGCGCTTCAACCTCTCCAAGGAAAAGCACGAAAGCCTGAAAGAGTACTTTGTCGCGCTGCTGCACGGCGGTGTGCGGTTTGACGAGTTCTTCGCGCTGGACGATGTATCGTTTGATATTATGCCCGGCGATTTCTACGGCCTCATCGGCCTGAACGGCAGCGGCAAGTCTACGCTGCTGAAAGTGATTTCCGGCGTCTACAAGCCCAGCGCCGGCAAGGTCACGGTCAACGGTACGATTGCGCCGCTGATCGAATTGGGCGCAGGCTTTGACATGGACCTGACCGCACGGGAAAACATTTATTTAAACGGCACCGTGCTGGGCTACACGCCCAAGTACATCGACTCAAAGTTCGACGACATCGTCGAATTCAGCGAATTGCAGGATTTTCTCGACGTGCCGCTGAAAAACTACTCCTCCGGCATGGTCGCGCGTCTGGCGTTCGCCGTGGCAACGATAACGAAGCCCGACATCCTGATTGCCGACGAGATCCTGTCCGTCGGTGACTTCCTGTTTCAGGAGAAGTGTGAAAAGCGCATGGCCGAGCTGCTGTCCGGCGGCACGACGGTCATTCTGGTCAGCCACTCCATTGACCAGATCGAGCGTATGTGCAACAAGGTAGCCTGGCTCGACCACGGTCATCTGCGCCGCATCGGCGCGACGAAGGAAATTACCGCCGAGTACCGAAGGTTCGAGAAAAAGGACGCCATGCCGGCCAAAGTCACCGAGGAATAAGCTATGTCCGAGAACACGAAACCGAACAACGAGCGCCCTGCCGACCTGGCCGTACAGGACAGCGTCGGCGGCATGGCGCGGCGGCTTTTGAACCCCGCCCACCTGCGGGACCTCGCGGGGCGCAGCGTCAAGACCCTGCGAGAGCAGGGGGCCGAGCAGCTCTGGCGCGATGTGAAATTCCGCATCGGGCTGGCGATGCACCACGACGACTGGCGGCACCGCGCCGACATTCCGCTGCGCCGGGAGCTGAAGGCCCAGCGCGCCGCGCACCTGCATGGGCCGAAGATCAGCATCATCGTGCCGCTGTACAACACGCCCGCCAAGCTGTTTGACGAGATGCTGCAAAGCGTCGTCAGGCAGACCTACACAAACTGGGAATTGGTGCTGGTGGACGCATCCGACGCCGATAAGCGGCTGGAGCGCCGTCTGCCCAAGACTGTGCCCGGCACGATTGTGTATGAGCCGATTGAAAACGGCGGCATTGCCCTCAACACGACCCGCGGATTTGCGCTGGCGCACGGCGAGTACATCACACTGCTGGACCACGACGACGTGCTCTACCCGAACGCACTGTTCGAGGTTGTGCAGACGATACAAAACACCGGAGCGGATTTTGTCTATAGTGATGAAATCGTTCTCTCCGCCGATTTGAAGGAGCTGGGCGGCTACCACTTCAAGCCCGACTTTGCGCCCGACTACCTGCGCGGGGTCAACTTTATCACGCATCTGGCGGTGTTCAGCCGTCCGCTGCTGGACGCGGCGGGCGCGTATGAGTCGAAGGAGTTTGACGGTGCACAGGACCATGATTTGATCCTGCGCCTGACAGAAAAAGCACAGCGCATCGAGCATATCAAGAAGGTGCTCTACATCTGGCGTGCCGCGGCCGGCTCCACCGCCGCGGGCATGGAGGCCAAGCCCTACGCCGTCGCGGCGGGGGAACGCGCCATCGACGCGCAGCTCAAGCGTCTCGGTCTGCCGGGCCACGCCATGGCCGTGCCCGACGCGCCCGGCGCATTTCAGGTGCGGTACGAGCTGACCGGCCACCCGAAGATCAGCGTACTGATCCCCAGTAAAGACCACATTGACGACCTGGACCGCTGCCTGACGAGCCTGTACAAAAACGCGGGCTACGACAATTTTGAGGTCATCGTCATCGAGAACAACTCCACCGACCCGGCGACGTTTGCCTATTACGAGACACTGCCCAGCCGCTTTGCCGACTGCCGCGTCGTCTACTACAAGGGCGTGTTCAACTTCTCGGCCATCAACAACTTCGGCGCGACGTTCGCCGAGGGCGAGCACCTGCTGCTGCTCAACAACGACATTGAGGTGTTGTCGTCCGACTTCCTGCGCGAGCTGCTCAGCTACAGCCAGCGGCCCGACGTAGGCGCGGTGGGCGCCAAGCTCTACTACCCCGACGACACGATCCAGCACGCGGGCGTGCTGATGGGCATCAACGGCAGCGCGGGCCACAGCCACAAGAGCTACCCTCGCACCGCTGTGGGGGACATGTACCGCTTGGTCACGACGCAGAATTATATGGCCGTGACGGGTGCCTGCCTGATGACAAAGGCGTCGCTCTACCGCGCATTTGGCGGGTTGGACGAGGAAAAGTTTGCCGTCGCCTACAACGATGTGGATTATTGCTTAAAGCTGTGGCAGAAGGGGCTGTTGAACGTTTACACCCCGCGCGCCGAAGCCTACCACTACGAGAGCAAGAGCCGCGGCCTGGATACCTTAAGCGAGAACGCCAAGCGGTATGAGCGCGAAAAGGCGAATTTCTACGCGAAATATCAGCAGTATATCGACAATTACGACCCCTATTACAACCCCCATTTCAACAATCTGTTTGAGAATTTCGGGTTGAAGTGATGGAAACCGTATTGCCGAATCGCAAGTCTCACCATTTGCAGGGTTACGATTACAGCCAAAACGGCGCCTATTTTATCACAATATGCACGCACCAACGCAGAATGTTGTTTGGCCCGAACCGGGCTCCCGTAGGGGCGGATTCCATATCCGCTCGCATGGCGGCGCGCGTTTTCCGGGAGATCATCGGCCAGTATCCGGCGGTCCAGTGCCGTTATTTTGTGGTGATGCCCAATCATTTTCACGCGTTGGTCGAGATTGAACGGGCACGGGCGGATATGGAATCCGCCCCTACGATTATCAGTATCGTGCAGGCGTTCAAACGGTATTCTACCGTCGAGTACATCCGTCTTGTCAAGCGCGGGCAAGCCGCACCGTTTGATAAGCACCTTTGGCAGCGCTCCTTTCACGACCACGTCGTCCGCAATGAAACCGATTACCGCATGATTGCGGAATACATTCAATCCAACCCCCGCCTTTGGCACAAAGACTGCTTTTATGAGGAGCCATCCCATGAGCCTTGAAACGAAACGCATCAAAGAACTGTTCGGCTATGCGCGGACGCTGACGAAAGAACAGGGCGTCGGCGTCATGGCCGGGCGGGCCGTCGGCTTTTTTAAGCGGCGGTTCTTCGGCAAAAAAGCGCGGTATCTGCCGTCGAAGCAGACGCTGGAGACCCAGCGTGCCGACGCAGCCGCCCGCGCCGACGGCTGGCCAACCATCAGCATTCTAACGCCGCTGTACAACACACCGCCGCAGTTTTTGCAGCAATTTTTGGACAGCGTGCAGGCCCAGACCGCGCCGAACTGGCAGCTGGTTCTGGTGGACGCCAGCGACGGTGCCCACCCCGACGTGGGCGAGGCCGTCCGCACCCGCGCCGCGCAGGACAAGCGCATCGTCTACGCCAAAATCGAGAACAAGGGCATTGCCGCCAATACGAACGAGGCCGCGAAGCTCGCAGCGGGTGAGTATCTGGCCCTTGCCGACCACGACGACATGCTCGCGCCTCATGCCGTCTATTGCATGAGCAAAGCGCTGGCCGAGAGCGGCGCGGCGTTTGCCTACAGCGACGAGGCCCTGTTTGAGAAAACGCCCGAGCACCCGCGCGTCGGCCACTTCAAGCCCGACTATGCGCCCGAGTACCTGATGGCTGTCAACTACATCTGCCATCTGGCCGTGTTCAAAAAATCGCTGTTCGACGCCGTCGGCGGTGAGCGCCCGGCCTGTGACGGTGCGCAGGATCACGACTTATTCCTGCGTCTCATCGACGAAATGCAGCGCCGTGACCCCGCAGCCAAGCCGCTGCACATCCCGCAGGTGCTGTATTACTGGCGCGTGCACGCGGCGTCCACCAGCGGCGGCACGGCGGCCAAGCCCTATGTGGAAAAGGCTGCGCAAAAGGCCGTGGCCGACCATCTGGCCGCCACAGGGCGGCAGGGCAGGGTGGAGCCGGGCAAATTCCCGGGCACCTGCCATGTGGTGTGGGACATTCCCGAGCCGCAGCCGCTCGTGTCTATTTTGATTCCCAACAAGGACCACACCGACGATTTGGAAAAATGCCTGCACAGCATCTACGCCAAAACGGCCTACGAGAATTTCGAGGTCATCGTCATCGAGAACAATTCCACCGACCCGGCCACAGCGGCCTACTACAAAAAACTGCCGGAGCGGTATGACCGCGCGCGGGTCGTGACTTACAAGGGCGGCTTCAACTTCAGCCGCATCAACAATTTTGGCCGCAGGTACGCGGCGGGCAAGTACCTGCTGCTGCTCAACAATGACGTCGAGGTCATCAACGGCGATTGGCTCACCCAGATGGTGGGCGAGTGCAGCCAGCCCGGCGTCGGCCTCTGCGGGGCAATGCTCTACTATCCCGACGACACGATCCAGCACGCCGGCATCATCACGGGGCTGGGCGGCTACGCCGGGCACAGCCACAAGTACCACAAGCGCGGCGGCAGCGGGTATATGTTCCGGCTGGCCACGGTGCAGGATTTCTCCGCCGTGACAGCGGCCTGCCTGCTGGTACGCACCGCCGTTTACGACGAGCTGCACGGCCTGGATGAGGAGTTCACGGTTGCCTACAACGATGTGGACTTCTGCCTGCGTGCGCGCGACGCGGGCTGGCGCATTGTCTGGACGCCCTACGCCGAGCTCTACCACTACGAAAGCAAGTCCCGCGGCTCCGACGAGAACGATCCCGCCAAAAAAGCACGCTTTGACGCCGAGCATGAACGTCTCTACACCGTGCACGGACGGGAGAATATTCTGCACGACCCCTATTACAGCCCGTCGCTGTCGCTGGATTATGAGGATTTCCGCGAGAGCGGGGATTTGCGGAATCTGAAATGAGTTGATTGCCTTCCCCCGTGGGGGAAGGTGCCCGGGGCCCCGACCGAGGGCGGATGAGGGGGTGGGTTTGCCCTATTGCCCGTCAGTGAGAAATTCCCGGTAAGTTTGCCCCTCATCAGTCAGCGGGCGGGGCCGCTGACAGCTTTCCCCTCTGGGGAAGCCATACTGACAAAAAATGCACGCCGTAAATTTCACGGCGTGCGTTTTTATTATTCTTTTTTATCCGGCGGGAACTCACCCTGCTTTTCGGCTTCCAGGCGGCTCAGGCGGGCTTCGAGCTCGGAGATGCGCTGGTTGACAATATCCGGCAGATCCTGCTGGTCCAGATCGTCCGCCGGGCAGCACTTGATATTGCCGACGCGGACGATCTCCGCGGGTACACCGACGGCAGTGGCGTTGGCGGGCAGGTTCTTCAGCACAACGCTGCCCGCGCCGACGCGGACGTTGTCACCGATATAGACCGGGCCCAGCACCTTCGCGCCCGCGCCGATCAGCACATTGTCGCCCAGCGTCGGATGGCGCTTGCCGGTGTCCTTGCCGGTACCGCCCAGGGTGACGCCGTGGTAGATCGTGCAGTTGTCGCCGATCTCCGTCGTCTCACCAAAGACGATGCCCATACCGTGGTCGATAAAGAGCTTGCACCCGATCTTGGCGCCGGGGTGGATCTCGATGCCGGTCAGGTGGCGCGCCAGCTGGCTGACAAAACGGGCCAGGAAGAAACACCGGTGGTTGTACAGAAAATGTGCGATCTTGTGCGTGACCAGCACATGAAAGCCGGGGTACAGGATGATGACCTCCGCCACATTGCGCGCGGCGGGGTCTTTATCGCGGATATTTTTTGCATCTTCCCAAAGGCCCATAGTTCGTTCCTCTTCCTATTTACCATACTTATTATAAATATACCACAAAGCCGGACAAAGTGCAATGCTGTACGCGCCGCGCGCGGATTTTTGCGGATTTTGTCAAATCCTCCAAAAGTCAGCGCAAAAATCTATAAAATCCTTACTTTTGCAAAAAGCCCGTTTGCATTGACACCGCCGTCCCTGCATGGTACAATAAGTAAAACGTAGGTAAAGCCATAGGAAGGAGTGTGCCGGGATGATGCGTTTTATTTCTGTCTTTAAAAATCACGGCACAGTGTTCTTTCCCGTTGTTGCTTTGTGTGTGACTTTTTGACTTTTCCCTTTTTGGGAAAAGTTTTTTTTTGCAAAAATATCCCTGCGGGATGTTTTTGCATGGGGCTTTGTAGGGGCGAGCATTGCTCGCCCGCAGGCCGTTTGCCTCATGCGCGGCTTTCCCGCAGAAGCTCAACCACGCAAAGTTGACGGGCGAACAATGTTCGCCCCTACACTCTCAGCTATGACAAAGTTTCCTATTTTTAAGGAGGTTCCCACCATGCTGATCCGCAACGCAAAGGACAGCGCGGGCAAGGCCATTGAGGTCTGGCTGCGCGACGGAAAAATTGCCGCTGTCGGTCTGGGGCTGCTCGTCCCGGAAGGGGAGGAGGTGCTCGACGCGAAGGGCCGCACGGTTCTGCCCGCCTTCATCGACACCCACTGCCACTGGCGCACCCCCGGCTTTGAGTACAAGGAGGACATCTCCACCGGCTCCGCCGCGGCTGCCGCGGGCGGGTACACCTTCGTCAACCTGATGCCCAACACGAAGCCGGTCTGCTCCAGTGCCGAGATCGCCCACGCCGTCGAGGCTGAGGCCGCCCGCGTCGGCCTGTGCGACGCAAACCAGACCGTCTCCATCACGAAGGACTTCGACGGCAAAACGCTGGATCATCTGCTGACCCTGCCCGAGGACATCAAGTTCATCACTGAGGACGGCAACGGCGTCATGAACAACGCCGTCATGGCCCGCGCGTTCGCGATTGCCACCGAGCGCGGCCTGACCATTATGTCCCACGCTGAGGACCGCGAGATCAGCCCCTGGGACTACCGCCTGGCCGAGAACATCGAGACCGTGCGCAACTGCCATCTGGCCGAGTACTACGGCACCCGGTTGCACATGTGCCACGTCTCCACCAGGGAATCCGTCGATGCCGTCCGCATGAGCCGGATGCGCGGTGCGCGGGTCAGCTGCGAGGTCACGCCGCACCACCTGTGGTTTGACGACAGCCGCCTGACCTACCGCGTCAACCCGCCCATCCGCAAGGCGGACGACGTGACCGCGCTGATCGACGCCATCAAGGACGGCACCGTGACCTGCATCGGCACCGACCACGCCCCCCACACCGCCGAGGAGAAGGAGAAGGGCGCTGCCGGTATGGTGGGTCTGGAAACGGCCTTCGGCGTCTGCTACACCAAGCTCTGCCGTGAGCAGCGTCTGCCGCTGGAAATGCTCAGCTTCCTGATGAGCGCCGGTCCCGCCGCCGTGCTGGGCCTGGCCGACCGCAAGGGCATGCTGGAGCCGGGCTACGACGCCGACATCGTGCTGGTGGACCTTGACCACATGTACGAGGTCCACGCCGACGAGCTGCACAGCAAGAGCAAGAACTGCCCCTACGACGGCGCACTGCTGTACGGAAAAGTGGTAACCACGATCAAAGGCGGGAAGGTTACGTTCCAGATTGAGGAATAACATTCCTTCACGCACAAAACACCCGTAGGGGCGCATTCTATATGCGCCCGTGCAGGCTGCCGCTGGCACAGTCCCGCGGGCGGATATGGGATCCGCCCCTACGATTCCCAGCATTATATAATAGAGCCGCAATTTATATACATCAAACGGAGGAATCAGCATGCTTACCAACATGGACAAGCTCTACGAGAGCGTCGCAGCAAACGGCCCGGTCTGCGTGGGCCTGGACACCGAGATCAGCTACCTGCCCACCACCGACACCGCCAAGACGGCGGGGGAGAACGTCGTCGCGTTCAACCGTGCGCTGATCGACGCCACCAAGGGCGTCGCGGGCTGCTACAAGGTGCAGATCGCCTATTATGAGTCCCTGGGCCTGGACGGCATGCGCGCCTACGCCGAAACGCTGAAGCTGGCCCGCGCCACCGGTTTGCCCGTCATTGCCGACATCAAGCGCGGCGACATTGCCAAGACCGCCGAAATGTACGCCAAGGCGCACTTTACCGGTGATTTCGAGGCCGACATCATCACGCTGGCCCCCTACATGGGCCTTGACTCCATCAGCCCGTATCTGCCGTACTGCGCCGAGCAGGGCAAGGGCGTGTTCGTGCTCTGCCGCACCTCCAACCCCGGCGCGAAGGACTTTGAGTACAAAAAGCTCGACGATGGCCGCCATGTGTACGACCTCGTCGGCGACAGCCTGACCGCCCTTGGCAAGGACTACATGGGCGAGCACGGCTATTCCAGCATCGGCCTGGTCATCGGCGGCACCCACACCGAGGAGGCCACCGCCATCCGCGCGGCCTACAAGGACACCTTCTTCCTGATCCCCGGCTACGGCGCACAGGGCGGCAAGGCGGCGGACATCGCGCAGTACCTGACCAAGGGCAACGGCGGTGTTGTCAACTCCAGCCGCGGCATCCTGCTGGCTTACAAGAAGCAGCCCGGCGTTGCCTTTGACGAGGCTGCCTACAACGAGTGCGTGCGTATGCGGGAGGATATTCAGGGTGAATGCAACAAGCTGTAATCTGACGGTCCTGCGTCAGGAAACCGTCGCAGAGGATATTATGCGCCTTACGGTCCAGTGGCAGGACCGCAGCCGCGAACCCCACGCCGGGCAGTTTTACATGCTGCGCGCCTGGGCCGCGGACGCCACGCCGATTCTTTCCCGCCCCATCAGCGTTGACGACTTTGACAACCAGACCGGCGCACTGACCTTCCTGTATCAGGTCAAGGGCGAGGGCACCCACAAGCTGGCCGCGCTGAAAAAGGACGACACGCTGACCGTGACCGGTCCCTGCGGCAACGGCTTTGACACTGCCGCACTGGCCGGGCAGTACAAGCGCATTGCCGTGGTCGGCGGCGGCATCGGCACCGCGCCGCTGCTGCTGCTCTGCAAGGAGCTCTGCCGCGCGGGCGTGCGCCCCGACCTGTTCGTGGGCTTCCGCGACACGACCTACGGCATGGACCGCTTTGTGCCCTGGTGCCGCGACATCTACGCTGCAACCGACTCCGGTAAGGAGGGACACCACGGCCTGGTCACCGACCTGCTGGACGTGAGCAAGTACGACATTGTGCTGACCTGCGGCCCCATGGTCATGATGCGCGGCGTGGCTAAGCTCTGCGCCGCCGCTGGCGTGCCCTGCCTGGCCAGCCTTGAAAAGAAGATGGCCTGCGGTCTGGGCGCGTGCCTGGGCTGCACCTGCCATACGAAAATCGGCCCGGTCACCGTCTGCAAGGACGGCCCGGTCTTTAACGCACAGGAGGTGTTTGACTGATGGCAGACCTGCATGTTGATTTTCTCGGCAAGCGGCTGGCCGGGCCGGTCATCGCGGCCAGCGGCACCTTCGGCTTCGGCCCCGAGTACGCGGGCATTGAGGACCTGCGCGTGCTGGGCGGCATCTCCGGCAAGGGGCTGACCCTGAACGGCCAGCCCGGCAACGAGGGTGAGCGCCTCTACGAGACGCCGTCGGGCCTGATGAACTCCATCGGCCTGCAGAACCCCGGTGTGCAGCACTTTATCGACCACGAGCTGCCTGCCATGCGCCGGTGCGGCACCACCGTCTGGGCGAACCTCGGTGGCCACACGATTGAAGAAAACGTCGAGGGCGTGCAGATGCTCTGCGCCGCGGGCGTGGATTTTATTGAGCTGAACATCAGCTGCCCCAACGTCAAGCAGGGTGGTCTCGCGTTCGGCATCCGCGCGGCAGACGCCGGCGAGGTCGTCAGCGCGGTGCGCAAGGTCTGCACCGTGCCGCTCATCGTTAAATTGAGCCCGCAGGCCGAAAGCATCCCCGAGATGTGCAAGGCCGTTGAGGCTGCCGGCGCGGACGCCATCAGCCTGTGCAACACCTTCCAGGCGTGCGCGATCGATCTGGAAAAGCGCCGTCCCGTGTTCAACAACACGTTTGCGGGCCTGTCCGGCCCGGCGGTGCGCCCCATCGCCCTGCGCATGGTCTGGCAGGCCGTAGGGGCCGTCAGCATCCCCGTCGTGGGACTGGGCGGCATTCTGACGGGTAAGGACGCCTTGGAGTTCATCATGGCCGGTGCAGCGGCGGTACAGGTCGGCACCGCGAACTTCCTGGACCCGAAGGCCTGCACCCGCATCACGAACGAGATCGGCCAGTGGATGGACGCCCACGGCGTCAAGACGCTGGATGAGATCAGAGGGTGCGCACGGTAAATCACCGATTGCCTTCCCCCGCGGGGGAAGCTGCCCCACCATATACGTTTTGCTTGCATTTTTATACAAAATATGCTACTATAAGTTGAATAACATACAGGAGGAACAAATTATGGCACGCGAAGCACTTGAAGTTTTAAAGGAATGTGAAGCATTTTTAGAGGGGCACTTCCTGCTTTCCTCCGGGCGCCACTCCGGCGCTTACTGCCAGATGGCATTTCTGCAGCAGTACCCCGACAAGGCCGCCGAGGTCATGGCCCCGGTTGCCGAGAAGCTCAAGGAGCTGAACATTGACGTCGTGGTCGGCCCTGCCATGGGCGGCATCGTCTACGCCTACGAGCTGGGCCGCCAGATGGGCAAGCGCGCCATCTTTACCGAGCGCGTCGACAACGTCATGACCCTCAAGCGCTTCAGGATCAACCCGGGTGAGCGCTGCATCATCGCCGAGGACGTCGTCACCACCGGTGTTTCCAGCCTCGAGACCAAGCGCGTCATCGAGGAAAACGGCGGCATCTGCGTGGGCATTGCCTGTGTCGTGGACCGCACCCGCGCCGAGGCCCCGTCCCCGATCCCCATCGTCGCCAGTGCCCTCAAGCTCGACCTGCCCAACTACGCCCCCGAGGAATGCCCCATCTGCAAGGAGGGCAAGCTCCCGCTGGTGCACCTGGGCAGCCGCAAAATGAAGGAAGCTGCGAAGCAAACCCTGTAAAAGATAGGAGATAGGAGATGGGTACAGTTTGCCTTTTCTCCTCTCTCCTCACTCCATATCTTAAATGTAAAGTGAGAGGCTACCAACTATGCAGGCATATCTGATATTGGCCAATGGCCGGGTGTTCCGCGGCGTCAGCGTAGGCTGCCCCGGTACCACCATCGGTGAGGTCGTCTTTGCAACCGGTATGGTCGGCTTTGAGGAAACCCTGACCGACCCCAGCTACTACGGCCAGATCATCACCCAGACCTATCCGCTCATCGGCAACTACGGCATGAACAGTGAGGATGTCGAGAGCACGAAGATTTGGGCCAGGGGCTACATTGTGCGCGAGGCGTGCAAGACCCCGTCCAACTTCCGCAGTGAGGAAACGCTGGATGCCTTCCTGAAAAAGAACGGCATCATCGGCATTGAGGGCATCGACACCCGCAGCCTGACCCGCACCCTGCGGGAGAGCGGCGTTATGAACGGCGCGATCACCACCGAGTTCGACCCCGACGCCGAGCCCGAGAAGAAGGCCGCGCTGCTGCCCGAGATCGCCGCCTACGCCGTTGTCGACGCCGTCAAGGCCGTCACCTGCCGCGAGGCCGTGACCTATGAGCCGACGGCTGCCGGTGCATGGGGTGACACGCCGCTGCACGTGGCGCTGCTCGACCTGGGCTGCAAGAACAACATTGTGCGCTGCCTGCAGAAGCGCGGCTGCCGCGTGACCGTGCTGCCCGGCACGACCACCGCCGCCGAGCTGGCCGCCCTCAACCCCGACGGCCTCATGCTCTCCAACGGCCCCGGCGACCCGGCAGAGAACGTGGAAATCATCGCGAACATCCGTGAAATGCTGAGCACCGGCATCCCGACCTTCGGCATCTGCCTGGGCCACCAGCTGACCGCCCTGGCCGCCGGTGCCAAGACCTGCAAGCTGAAATACGGCCACCGCGGCGCCAACCAGCCCGTCACCAGCCCGGCCAAGCAGCGCACCTTTATCACCAGCCAGAACCACGGCTACGCCGTTATGGCGGACACCCTGCCCGAATCCGTCGGCCAGATGAGCTACTTCAACGCCAACGACGGCACCTGTGAGGGCGTCGACTACTTGAAATGGAACTGCTTCACCGTGCAGTTCCACCCCGAGGCCAACGGCGGCCCCAAGGACACCGAATTTCTGTTTGACCAGTTCGTCAGCCGTATGCTGGCCGCGAAAGGAGTAATCAACAATGCCTAAAGACCCGCGTATCAAAAAGGTACTGGTCATCGGCTCCGGCCCCATCATCATCGGTCAGGCGGCAGAGTTTGACTACTCCGGCACGCAGGCCTGCCGTGCGCTGAAATCCGAGGGCGTCGAGACCGTCCTCGTCAACTCCAACCCCGCCACCATCATGACCGACCCCGACATTGCCGATCATGTTTACATTGAGCCGCTGACCGCCGAGGTCATCGAGCGCATCATCGAGAAGGAGAAGCCCGACGCCATCCTGCCGAACCTGGGCGGCCAGATGGGCCTGAACCTGTCGATGGAGTTGGCCCGCAGCGGATTTTTGGACCGCAGCGGCGTCCGCCTGCTGGCCTGCAAGCCCGACACGATTGACCGCGCCGAGGACCGCCAGCTGTTCAAGGACACGATGGAGAAGCTGCACCAGCCCATCATCCCTTCTAAAGTTGTGGAAGATCTGGACGACGCGCTGGACTTTGCCGAGGTCATCGGCTACCCTGTCATCGTCCGCCCCGCCTTCACGATGGGCGGCACCGGCGGCGGCATCTGCGAGGACCGCGAGAAGCTGCACGAAATTGCCACGAACGGTCTGCGCCTGTCCCCGATCCATCAGATCCTCGTTGAGAAGTGCATTTCCGGCTGGAAGGAAATCGAGTACGAGGTCATGCGTGACTCCAAGGGCAACGTTATCACGGTCTGCAACATGGAGAACCTTGACCCCGTCGGCATCCACACCGGCGACTCCATCGTCGTCGCGCCCAGCCAGACCCTGTCCGATAAAGAGTACCAGATGCTCCGCACCGCCGCGCTGGACATCATCACCGAGCTGGGCATCGAGGGCGGCTGCAACTGCCAGTTTGCCCTGAAGCCCGACAGCTTTGAGTACGCGGTCATTGAGGTCAACCCCCGTGTGTCCCGTTCCTCCGCGCTGGCCTCCAAGGCGACGGGCTACCCGATTGCCAAGGTCGCGACCAAGATCGCGCTCGGCTACACGCTGGACGAGATCACGAACGATGTCACGGGCGAGACCTGCGCCTGCTTTGAGCCGGCCCTCGACTATGTCGTCGTCAAATACCCGAAGTGGCCGTTCGATAAGTTCGTCTACGCCGATAAGTCTCTGGGCACCCAGATGATGGCCACCGGCGAGGTCATGGCCATCGGCAACAACTTTGAGCACGCCATGATGAAGGCCGTTTCCTCCACCGAGCTCGGCCTGGACACGATGACGCTGCCCGATTTCGAGAAGCTGACGACGGAAGAAGTCATCGAGCACCTGCATGTGCAGGACTCCGAGCGCGCGTTCTGCGTCTACGAGGCCCTCAAGCGCGGCGTGGCGCACGACGTCATTTATGACATCACCAAGATCGACTGGTGGTTCCTTGACAAGCTGCAGCATCTGGCCGACATTGAGATGGGCCTGAAAAACGGCGAGCTGACGACGGAAAAGTACCTGAATGCCAAGAGGTTCGGTTTCCTCGACAAAACGATCAAGCGTCTGGCGGGCGTGGACACCCTGCCCGAGGCCCCGAAGGCCGCGTTCAAGATGGTCGATACCTGCGCCGCAGAATTTGCCGCCAAGACGCCGTATTTCTACTCCACCTACGACGAGGACAACGAAGCGAAGCCGTTCATTGCCGAGCGCAGCGACCCCGACAAGAAGAAGGTCCTTGTTTTCGGCTCCGGCCCCATCCGCATCGGTCAGGGCATTGAGTTTGACTATTGCTCGGTCCACGCGGTCTGGACGCTGAAGCAGCACGGCTGCGAGGCCATCCTTGTCAACAACAACCCCGAGACGGTCTCCACCGACTTTGATACCGGTGACCGCCTGTACTTTGACCCGCTGAACCCCGAGAGCGTCGACCACATCATCGAGACCGAAAAACCGGACGGCTGCCTTGTGCAGTTCGGCGGCCAGACCGCCATCAAGCTGGCCAAGCACATGGACGACATCGGCCTGCCGATTTTGGGCACGCCCGCCGACGCCATCGACGAGGCCGAGGACCGCGAGCGCTTTGACGAGCTGCTGGAGCGCTGCGGCATCCCCCGCCCGGAGGGCCGCACCGTCTTTACGCTGGACGAGGCCCTGCAGGCCGCGCAGGAGGTCGGCTATCCCGTCCTGATGCGCCCGTCCTACGTTCTGGGCGGCCAGAACATGATCGTCGCCTACAACTCCGCCGATGTCATCGAGTACATGGGCGTTATCACGAAGCACGTTGACATGAGCCATCCCGTGCTGATGGACAAGTATATCCTGGGTACCGAGTGCGAGGTCGACGCCATCTGCGACGGCACCGATTATCTGGTGCCTGGCATCATGCAGCAGGTCGAGCGCACGGGCGTGCACTCCGGCGACTCCATCTGCGTCTACCCGCCGTACACCTTCAGCCAGAAAGTCATTGACACGCTGGTCGATTACACGGGCCGCTTTGCCCGCGAGCTGAAGGTCGTGGGCCTGGTCAACGTGCAGTATGCCGTCCAGAATGATCGTGTCTACGTCATCGAGGTCAACCCTCGCTCGTCCCGTACCGTGCCGTACATCTCCAAGGTCACCGGTGTGCCGATGGTCGACCTGGCCGTGCGCTGCACGCTGGGCGAGAAGCTCAAGGACATGGGCTACGGCACCGGCCTGTGGCGCAACGGCAAGAGCCCGTACTACGCCGTCAAGGTGCCCGTCTACAGCTTCTTAAAGCTGCACGGCGTTGACACGATGCTCGGCCCCGAGATGAAGTCCACCGGTGAGGTCCTGGGCATTGCGCCCTCCTTCCACGAGGCCATGATGAAGGGCCTGGTCGCCGCTGGCTACCAGTTCAAGACGCCCGGCCCCGGCTCCTGCGTCATCATCTCGGTCAAGGACAGCGACAAGGCCGAGGCCGCCGAGCTGGCCTGGAAGCTGCACGACTACGGCTACAAGATCTACGGCACGCCCGGCACCGCCAGGTTCCTGAACAGCGAGATGGTGCCCTGCAGCGTTGTGCGCCAGATGAGCGGCGCGCGCCCCAACGTCATCGACCTGCTGGAGAGCGGTCTGGTGGATTACATCATCTCGACGAGTCCGCATGGCCGCGACCCGCACCGTGACTCCGTCAAGTTCCGCCGCAAGGCAACGGAGCTGTCCATCCCGACCATCACGGCCATGGACACTGCCCGCGTCCTCGTCGACGCCCTGCGCGGTGACCATGACATCAGCCAGATGGAGCTGGTGGACATTGCGAACCTGCACCGCGAAGCGGCGAAAGGGGAATAAGTAAGCAGCAAACAAACCGCGTCCGCAAGGATGCGGTTTTTGTTTTTTCTTGGCCCCCTCTGCGAGGGGGCTCCGCCCACAGGCGGTGAGGGAGAGAACCTTTTCCCCGGTGACTACGACTACATCAGGCAGGGCCACGGGCACAACGTCTGCTTGGCCGTCAGCCGCGACGGCGCAGAACAGGCCGTGGACGTCTGCTTTGACCTGACTGCCGCCCCGGCGGGCGACTTCTCGCTGACCTTTGACGGCGGGCTGACGCTGGCTTATGCCGATGCGGACCGCACCTGCCACCTGACCTTTACCGACGACGCCATGTCCGGGGGCCGCACCAGCCGGTACGTCAAGCTGGATGCGCCCTGCCGCCGCCTGCGCGCGGTAGGCGACGCGCCCGCATGGGGCTGTAAGACTTTGCCCGTCAAGAATATTTTTGCATGGAACGTGCATTTTTTGCCAAATGTCACTTTTTGACGAGATGATCGCGAAAATTTTATAGTTTTTGCCGAAAAACGTTTGATTTCCGAAAAAACTCTTGATTCTGCGCACAATTTTCTCTATAATAATAGCGTAATAATACCGGGCAATTGTGTGCCTATAAGGATAGGAGTTAAAAATATCATGACGAGATCTCAGTTGATTACCAAGGTTGCCAACGACACCAACATGACCGCTGCTGAAGTTGAGAAGGTTATGGACGGCATCTTCGGCACCATCGGCGATGTCCTCAAGAGCGGCGACAAGGTCACCATCGCAGGCTTTGGCCGCTTCGAGATGCGTGAGCGCCAGACCAAGAACTTCACCAACCCCAAGACCAAGGTCACCAGCAAGCTGGAGCCGACGGCCATCCCCGGCTTCAAGGCCAGCGGCCGCCTGAAGGAAAAGGTCTCCGGCTGATTTCGTCTGTATTGATATGATTTGGAAGGGCCCGCGGAAATGCGGGTCCTTTTTGCGTCTAAGCCTCCCTTGTCAAAGGGAGGTGGCCCGCAGGGCCGGAGGGATTCCGACGGGCTTTCCGGGTAACCTCAACACCCCTGCGGCGGCATGAGGGCATGCCGCCCTACGTCTGTCCGCGGAGTATACGTAGGGCAGGGTGCCCTCACCCCGCCGGGTCGTGTGCGGCCACCGCAAGCCTCCCGGGTCGTCGAGGACGCCGGCCCCTACAGCAGCAAAAAACGGAGCGCCGCATTTTCATACGGTGCTCCGTTTTTATTTTTACAAAATTACAGATGAATATGCCGCGGCACGCCGTTGATGTAGATCGGCGACAGCTCGGCCTGGATGAGCGGGCGGGCGTAGCGCTCGAACTTCTCGTTGACGTGCATCCCGTCCTCGGTGATCCAGTCGGCGGGGACCTTCTTCTCAAAGTTCGCGACCTTCGTCACATCGACCATCTCGGTCTCTACGCGGTAGGGCTGGTCGCTCAGGCGCTTGATGGCGGCCATCTTGGCGGTCTCGCCGCGCATGGCGGCCTCCACCGCCGCGCCGCCGACCTGGTAGGCCTCGGTCACATCGGTGCGGCTGGCCAGATGGCTGGCACAGCGCTGCAGCGTAGAAAACTCGATAGCGCGGGTCTTGCAGCCCAGGCGGACGCGGATCAGGTCCGCCAGATAGCGGCTCGTGCCGCTCAGGATGGCCTTGTGGCCGAAGGCGTCCAGCTGACCTGCCGTGGAGACCAGGTCGCACAGGAAAACGCCGTCCTTGTTTTTGACGCCCTCGCTGACCGCGATAATAACATTGTGGCGCTCTTTTTCCAGCTCGGCCACGCGCTTGAGGAACGCCTCCTCGTCAAAGGGGCACTCGGGCAGCAGGATCAGGTCTGGGCCGTTGCAGTCCGGACCGGCAGCCAGACTGGCGGCAGCAGCCAGCCAGCCGGTGTGGCGGCCCATGATCTCGGCCACCGTCACGCTGCGCAGGTCGTAGACGCTGGAATCGCAGATGACCTCCTTCAGGATCGTGGCGATGTACTTCGCCGCGCTGCCGTAGCCGGGGGTGTGGTCGGTCAGCATCAGGTCATTGTCAATGGTCTTGGGCACGCCGATAAAGCGGATCTCGCTGTTGACGGTCTTGCCGTAGGCGCTCAGCTTGGAGATCGTGTCCATCGAGTCGTTGCCGCCGATGTAAAACACCGCGCCGATGTCGTTCTGCCGGAACAGCTCAAACAGCTGCACAAACGGCTTCTCGTCAACGGTGGGGTCGGGCAGCTTGTGGCGGCAGCTGCCCAGAAAGCTGGACGGCGTGCGCTTGAGCAGCTCAATGTCCATCTTGTCGCCCAGCACGGTGTCCAGATCGATGAGCTTGCCCTCAAGCACGCCCTCGATGCCGTACTGCATCCCGTAGACATGGGGTGCGCCGCAAGCCTTGGCGGTCTCATAGACGCCCGCCAGACTGGAGTTGATGACGGCAGTCGGGCCGCCCGACTGACCAACCAGAACATTTTTCATAAATTTACCTCTCGTATATTTCATTGTAATTTTACAATACGTATTTTTCTATAGCCGCTGCCACACCGTCATGATTGTTGTCATCCGTCGTGGCATCGGCAATTTTCCTGATGTCGTCGGTGGCGTTGCCCATGGCCACACCCAGACCCGCCGCTTCGATCATCGCGCGGTCATTGCCGGAGTCGCCCACGGCCATCGTCTGCGCACGGGTCAGGCCCAGGTGTGCCGCCAGCGCCAGCAGACCGCTGCCCTTCGTCACGCCGGGGGCGTTGACCTCCATGTTGCGGGGCAGGCTGGACGTCAGCTCCACGCCGGGGCAGGCGGCCTCGATGGCACGCCAGGCGGCGTCGCGCTCGGCCTCGTCGTGGTAGATCAGGCTGTACTTTTCGATCTCGTGCGCGTGGGTGCGCAGCGTCGCGTGCATGTCGTCTACCTCAATGCGGGTCGTGCGGAAGTAGCTTTTCAGGTTTTCGGGCACCACATCCAGGTGGTTCTCGGCGTTTTCGCGGGTCGTGTAGCTTTTGCCGCCGATGAAAATGCTCATCATGCCGCCGCCCTGCTCAAGAAGATCGTAAATTTTCAATGCCTGCTCGGTCCCGAACGGCTGGTTCACCAGCTGCTCGCCCGTTGTCAGGTCAACGACGCTGGCTCCGTTGGAGGTCAGCGCGTACCGCACGCCGGGGATGGACGTGAACGCCGCGGGGATGCCGCTGGCTGTACGCCCGGTGGCGGGCAGCACCGCCACGCCGCGTGCACAGGCTGCGCGGATAGCCGCCAGCGTGCGCGGGGTGATCTCTTTTTTATCGTTGAAAACTGTCCCGTCGAGGTCCAACGCCACAAGGCGGATGTCCTTCATACCTTCACACTCCTTTATCTGATTTATTGTACCGCAAAACCCGCGCGATTGCAAGCCGCGCGCGGGTGTGCTAGAATAGTGTTACAGTAAATCTTTGGGAAAGAGGCGGTAAAATGCCCGTACTGCGCACCAAAACCAGCCGTATGTGGCAGCCCGACGCCCTGCGCGGGCTGGCGCTGCTAAACATGCTGGCCTACCACGCCATGTACGACTGGGTGTATGTGTTCGGCCACGAAAGCAGCTGGTACAACATCTGGGCCCCCGGCTGCCATGTGTGGCAGCAATATATTTGTTGGAGCTTTATTCTGCTGTCGGGGTTCAGCTTCCCGCTGGCAAAGCGGCCCGCAAAGAACGGGCTGATCGTGGCGGGCTGCGCGGCTGTGCTGACGTTTGTGACCGCGGTGTTCATGCCGTCGGAGGCGATCTGGTTCGGCGTTCTGCACCTGAACGCTGCCGCCGTGCTGCTGACCTGCCTGGTCTATCCGCTTTTGCAGCGCCTGCCCGCGGGCGCGTGCCTGGCGGCGTCTGCGGCGCTGTTTGCGCTGACGAACCAGCTGCCCGAAGGGTATTTGGGCTTCGAGAATTGGCGGCTCTGTGCGGTGCCTGCGGGGCTGTACCGGGCCAACCTGTTCTGGCTGGGCCTGCCCGACCTGACAAGGTTCACGTCGGCGGATTATTTTCCCGTAGTGCCGTGGGTGTTTTTGTTCTGGTGCGGGGTGTTTCTGGCGCGGCTGTGGCGCCCCGGCAGGGAAGAGCCGCCCGCCGCGCTGCGTCCTCTGTGTGCCATCGGGCGCAATACGCTGCTGTTCTACATGCTGCATCAGCCCGTAATCTACGGTGCACTGTGGGTGTGGCACACGGTGCTGGGGTAAAGGGTCCTAAATATGAACAATATAAAAATTTTCATTTTAGCGAAAATTGTTGTTGACAGGCAGGGGGTCAATATAGTATAATCTTTTTTACTGGTTAATAGTATTTGACCGGCAAACTCCTGTCTCAGGTCAAGGGAGGGAAGAAGATGTCGGAGATCCGTGTCAAAGAGGGCGAGTCCCTCGAGAGCGCTCTGCGCCGTTTTAAGCGCAGCACTGCTCGCAGCGGCGTGTTAGCTGAGGTCCGCAAGCGCGAGGCTTATGAGAAGCCTTCCGTTAAGCGCAAGAAGAAGTCCGAGGCTGCCCGCAAGCGCAAGTTTAAGTAAGGTATCTTACAACGAACGACTGTGCAGGTTCGCGTTACGCGCGGGCCTGCACTTTTATTTTACGTGCAGGCGTCGGTGCGGCGGGGTGAGGGCACCCCGCCCTACGTCCTGCGGAATTGTGCATCGTAGGGCGGCATGCCCTCATGCCGCCGCTGGCCGCTGCCGTAACCACTCATTACCCTTATAAAGGTCACCACCATGATTCTAACCCCTGAATACATCTTCAAAACCATCGAGTGCATCCACCCGGATTTTCTCGCGGCACACGGCATCAAAGCCCTCGTGCTCGACGTGGATAACACCCTGACCGCTGACAACAGTCAGGTGCTGGAGCACACCGTGCAGGCGTGGCTGGACGAGATGCGCGCAGCCGGCATACGCCTGACCATCGTGTCCAACAATACGGCCAAGCGCGTGCGCCCCTTTGCCGAGCGCATCGGGCTGGACTGGGTGCCGCTGGCCTGCAAGCCGTTCACCATCGGCCTGCGGGTGGCGCGCCGCCGCCTGGGCTGCAAAAAGAGCGAAATGGCCATGGTCGGCGACCAGATCTTTGCGGACCGGATGGCCGCCGGGCTGTACGGCTGCCCGTGCCTCTACCTGATGCCCCGCACGAACCACGACAAGAACAAATTTGTGCTGTTAAAGCGCAAGTTTGAGCCGTACTGGATCGACAAATACTATCAGAAGGGCGGCAAGCTGTATGAATGATACCCCGCGCTTCGGCACAGCCGGTCTGGCCGACAGCTACACAGTCAAAAAGTTTGACCCCGCCGCCATCGCCGCCTACACGGCGGGCTTTGGCCTGACGGCATTTGAGTACCAGTGCGGGCGCGGCGTGCGGCTGGCCCACGACAAGGCCGCTGCGCTCGGTGCCGCCTGTGCCGAGCGGGACATTGCCCTGTCTGTCCACGCGCCGTACTACATCAGTATGTCGAGTCTCGAGGAGGACAAGCGGCTGCACAGCATCGACTACCTGCTGCAAAGCTGCGCCCTCGTCAAGGCGCTGGGCGGGCGGCGCGTCATCTTCCATTCCGGCTCCTGCGGCAAGCAGAGCCGGGAGGAGGCGCTGGAAAAGGCACTGGATACGATGGCCCGCGCTGTCAAAGCCTGCGACGAGGCCGGGTTTGAGGACTGCATCCTCTGCCCCGAGACGATGGGCAAGGTCAACCAGCTCGGCACGCTGGACGAGGTGCTGGCTCTATGCGAGGTCGATCCGCGCATTACGCCCTGCATCGACTTTGGGCACCTGTACGCCCGCAGCTGCGGCGTGCAGTTTGCCGACGCCACCGCCGCCGCGGACTACGCCGCCCTGCTGGACACGCTGGCCGCACGGCTGGGGGATGACCGCGCCGTGCATTTCCACGCGCATTTTTCCCGCATCGCCTACACCAAGGGCGGCGAGAAGTGCCATCTGACCTTCGCGGATACAGCGTTCGGCCCGCCCCACGCACCGCTGCTGGCGCTGCTCAAGGAGCGTTATTTGGCCCCGACGATCATCTGTGAATCCGCCGGGACCCAGGCCGAGGACGCCGCCGCGCTGGCCCAGGGGTACGCAGCGCTGTAAATTGGACAAAAAATATCAATTTTCCCGCAAAAAAGTCCGCACAGGACTTGCAAAATTGCTTTTCATCCTGTAAAATATAAACAGGTATGTATAATTTATTTATGGAGGAATTTCTATATGATTTCTGCAGGCGAATTCCGTAACGGTGTCACCTTCGAGCAGGACGGCCAGGTCCTTCAGGTCGTTGAGTTCCAGCACGTCAAGCCGGGCAAGGGCGCTGCCTTCGTCCGTACCAAGACCAAGAACGTCATCACCGGCTCTGTTGTTGAGACCAGCTACAACCCGACCGCCAAGTTCCCGCAGGCTTTCATCGAGCGCCGTGAGGTCACCTACTCCTACGAGGATGGCGATCTGTACCACTTTATGGATGTTGAGACCTACGACGACATTCCTGTCGGCGCGGCTGACGTGCCCGATAACTTCAAGTTCTGCAAGGAGAACGACACCTGCAAGCTGCTGAGCTACAAGGGCAAGGTTTTCAGCGTTGAGATCCCCAACTTCGTTGAGCTGGAGGTCACCGCTACCGAGCCGGGTGTCAAGGGCAACACCGCCACCAACACCCTGAAGCCCGCCACCGTTGAGACCGGTGCCGAGATCCGCGTCCCCCTGTTCATCAACGAGGGCGACAAGATCCGCATCGATACCCGCACCGGCGAGTATATGGAGCGCGTGAACTGATTAGGTTCTCTTTGCCGGGCATGGCCGTACCGCCGCGCCCGGCATTTTTTAACATTAGGGAGGATTTTGACTATGGCTATGGATCTGAATGCAAAGGCCGCCTACATCCGCGGCCTGATGACCGGTATGGATTTTGACGCAGACTCCAAGAACGGCAAGGTCATTGCCGCCATGATGGACCTGCTGGAGGAGATGGCCGCCCAGGTCACCGAGCACGACAACGCCCTGGATCAGGTGTACGACGAGCTGGAGACCCTCGACCAGGATCTGGACGACGTCGTCAGCGACATCTACGCCGATGAGGACGAGGATGACGAGGAGGACGCCGAGGACGACAGCACCATGTATGAGGTGACCTGCCCGAACTGCGGCCAGATCTCCACGCTGGACGAGGAGACCCTGATGGACCCCGAGGGCGATCTGGTCTGCCCGCACTGCGGCGCGACCTTCGACATCGAGCTTGAAGGCACCGAGGACGACTCTGCCGAGGAGACCGACAAGCAGGACCGCTAAGCAGTAAATCTCCGTTCTGTAGGGGCGGATGCCCGTTATCCGCCCGCCCCGTTTTGACATCAAGTGCAAAAGCCCCGCAGCCGTTTGGCTGCGGGGCTTTGTGTTTTGTGCGGGGCAGGGGAGACGCTTACTTCTTCCGCAGCGCGCCCTGCAGCATGATGTCGCCGAAGGACAGCGCGTTGTACAGGCCGACTTTGTTGGCCTGGCGGGCAATGCGCTCGGGCAGGGGCTTGCTCTCGTCGGTGGAAAGCAGCACGATGTGGACCTTGTCGGCCACGTCGACGCCGTTTTCCTTCTTGGTCGACAGCACCTGCAGGTAGACAACGAACGGGTCCTTCATCGAGCCGTAGTAAATATCGTTGCCGCAGCGCACCAGCGGGCGGCCCTTATAGGTCAGTTTCGGGGTATAAGCCATATCTGAAACCTTCTTTCTCTTTAGTCAATACTTTATTATAGCATAGTTTTGGGGGGAATACAAATTTTAATTTTGCGCACCCCCAAAGCATTCCCCCAAGGGGGAAAAAGGCGGCCCATAGGGCCGGATGAGGGGGAGCCTTGCCGCAATTGCCCATGAGCGGCCTGCCATGGCGCACTCGCCCCTCATCAGTCAGCGGTCGGGGCCGCTGACAGCTTCCCCCAAGGGGGAAGCCTTTTTCACAGGTCCAGCTTATCCCGCTCCGCCTTTTCCTCGTTCAGGGCGACCTGCTCGGTCAGGATACGGACCTTGCTGTCGAGCTGGCTCAATTTGATGGACATAAAGAACTGCTTGGCCAGCAGCAAAAAGATGATAACAACATAGACAAAGTTGATGGGACTCATGAAGCCCAGCAGGTTTGCGGCCCAATAGGCGATGCCGGGGAAGATGGCCAGGATCAGCAGCGCCGCGCTGAACATCAGCCAGAAGATCGTATCCTCGATCTGGACCTTTGCGTGCCGCACGCGCCGCAGGATGTACCCCGCCGTGATGAAGCTGCCCAGGATCAGGCAGACACGAATCAGCGTTTGATCGAACATTTCACAGGCTCCTTTCGGGGTAGGGCGTCTCGGTGTCGCGCTTGCGGAACCACTGGATCAACAGAATCGAGATGGACATTTTGACCATATACTGCACGCTGCGCCAGAAGGTCAGGTAGCTCTGGCCCGCCAGACGTTCGCCCATTTCGACCTGCACCTCCTTGACCGTCGCGCCGTTTTTGATCAGGTAGCTGATCGTGTCGGGCTCGGGGCCGTAGTTCAGGTTCTGGGCAAACTCCTCGACCATGGCGCGGTTGAACATCCGCATGCCGCTGGTCGGGTCGCAGATGGCGCGGCCCGTCGTCAGGCGGATGGACCAGCTGATGATGTAGCTTCCCAGCATCCGCAGCGTCTTGGGCTTCTTCACGGCCAGGAAGCGGCTGCCGATGACAATGTCGTTGCCCTCCTCCAGCGCGGCCAGCATCGGGGCGATATACTCCGGCTTGTGCTGACCGTCGGCGTCCATCTGCATGGCGCAGTCGTAGCCGTTCTCCGCGGCAAAGCGCAGCCCGGTCTGGAACGCGCCCGCCAGCCCCAGGTTGACCGGCAGGTCAATGAGCCGATAGCCGTGGGCACGGCAAAGCGCCGCGGTTTTGTCGCGGCTGCCGTCGTTGACGACCACGTAATCATACTGTGGATAACTGCGGGTCAGCTCCTCGACGACCTGCACGATGTTGGCTTCCTCGTTGTGCGCGGGGATGACGATGAGTAATTTTGACATCTTAGCTCCTTTTGGCAGACGTTACGGCTTCCATCATTGTAGCAAAGACAGCCTGCCATGTAAAGTGGCTGCAAAGGTTTTGGCGGGCGTTTTCGGCGCGGGTGCGGGCCGCAGCGGGGTCCGCCAGCAGCGTTTCCAGCCCTGCGCGGATGGTCTCGGGCGCGGCGTTTGCCAAAAACACCGCGTAGTCGTCCCCGGGCAGCAGCTCGTCGGTGCCCGCCGTGCGGGTCGTCACGATGGGGCAGCGGCAGGCCGCCGCCTCGAGCAGCGTCGTGGGGAAGCCCTCGGCGTACTCGGTGGGCAGACAGTAGGCGTCCGCCTGTGTCAGCAGCTGGACGATCTGCTCATGCGGCAGTGCCCCCAACGCATGGATACCGCCGCCCAGCGCGGCCAGAGCGGCCTCCTCGGGGCCGGTGCCTGCCACGGCCAGCGTACAGCCCGGAATGCCCTGCACGGCCTGAGCCAGCCGCAGCGCGCCCTTCTCCGGGATGAGCCGCCCGACAAAGGCGACGAGTCTGCCGTCCTCGGGCACGTTCAGCCTCCTGCGCCAGTCAACCGCGTTGTCCGCGTGGGCCAGCCGTTCCAGCTCGGCAGGGTCAACGGCGTTGGGCAGTCGGCCCGCCGCCTGGATGCCGAACGTTTCCAGCCAGCGGCAGACATCCCCGGAGACACCGTAGAACGGGAACCCGCAGCGGCGGATGCTGCCGCAGGCCGCGTGCTCATACGCCTTGCCCAGCGCCCCGGCCAGCCCGCCGTGCAGCATATAGCCGGTGGAGTGGTCGATGACCAGCGCCGGGATGCCGCGCCGCTTACACTGCCGTGCGGCCCAGACGCTTTGCGTGTACATCCGGGTCTGGATGACCGCAAAGTCAATGCCCTGTGCCCAGAGGTCGTCTGCATCGGCAAAAGGCTTTAACACGGGGAACCGCCCGCCCATGACAGGCCAGGACGGCAGACGGTAGATTTCGATGCCGTCGGCATCACGCTCCCGCGCGGGCAGGCCCGGCAGCGACGCCGTGACGACAAGGGCGCGATGCCCTGCCGCCACACACCGCCGCGCCAGATTCCAGGTATACCGCTCGACCCCGCCGGGGGTGGGGAGGTATTGCGTTGAGAAGAAACAGATAACCATAGTACAGCCTTTTTTAGCGAAAAGATACGCGATAAAAGATAAAAAATATGGTGGATGCGGCTCGCTGACGCGCCCCGCAAAAATTTGAAATCGTGCGTCTTGCGCACTCCTTTTTTAGTATCTATTATCTTTTATCTATTATCTTATTTTTATCTTGCAATAATCGCCAGCATAATATTCACGACCATCCCCGCCTGTACCAGTGCAAGCGCGGCCACAAGGCGGGTCTGGGCGGTGTCCTCGTCAGGCACGGCGGCCAGACGGCGGGGCAGGCAGGTCAGCAGAAGCAGCGGCAGCACGGGCAGGAAGTACCGCCCCTGCAGGCCGTACAGCGTGTCGTAATGAGTGGGTGTCCACAAAAGGCACCCGGCCACGGCCAGTAGGCAGCAGAGCGCCGCCGCCGCGCAGCACCAGCCGCGCGCCTTACCGGCGGGCTTCATCACCGCGCCCTGCACGGGCAGCGCCGCGTAGGCCAGCAGCAGGTACAGCACCGCGACCCAGCCCCAGGCCAGATCAACGGTGTAGTAGCTCAGGCTGCCGCCCACCAGCGTGCGGATGTAATGGTCGCCGTTTTCCACGGCGCTGCGCACAAACAGCAGCACCGTGTCCACGGGATGGCGCAGGATGTAGCCCGGCGTGTAGGTGGCTTTGTCGGCCTCGTCCGCTGTGCTCTGGGTGCTGCGGGTCGCGCGGGCGGCCTCGACCTCCTGCGCCAGCACCGTGCGGTCCAGCGGGATGCGGTCATCCATCGTGCCGACGTCCACACCCAGCGCGGCGAAGCTCTCGACACAGCTGGTCAGGTTGAACAGCTGCTTGTAGGCCTGCACCGCGCCGCCCTCGGCAAAATAGGGCAGGTAGGCGTCCGCGTTGCCGTCGGTCACATCGGTGCCCAGCAGCGCATAGGAGGCCATCGTGTAAAATGCCTGGCCGTCGGTGTAGCCGTTGGCCCTGTCGGGCGAAAAGAGGAAACTCTGCCCCAGCACCGCCGGGCTGACGTCGCCCTCCTGCAAGGCCTGCACCCAGAATGCGACCTCGCGGGCCGCGGGGCTGCGGTTGTCGTCCACGTAATAATACAGCCGCTTGACGTAGTTTTCCAGCGTACTCTCGCCGCAGATCTCGGCCTCGTAGGCTTCGTCCGGCTCTGCGGGGCGGCTCTTGACCGTGCGGTCTGCGTCCTCCGCCGCCGTGGTCTGCACTGCGGTCTGCCCGCTGCACAGCGTATCGGTCAGAAGGCCCGTATTCAGCAGCAGCGCCAGCGCCAGACAGGCGGCCAGATAGGCGCACTTCTTCGCCCTGGCGTGGTGCCCCAGCCGCGCGGCGGGCACCAGCAGCAGCAGTGCCGCCAGCGGCAGATAGACGAGCTTGCCCGGGGCCAGCAGCACGCCGCAGAACAGCAGCGCCGTCAGCCGGGCGGGGGAGAGCGCCTTTTTCTGATTCGGGCCGAACGCCGCGTCCATCAGCAGCGCCGTGAACACAAAGCACAGCCCCAGCAGCGGCGCGTCCCGGCTGAAGCTGGCCGCCAGGTGCAGCGTCATGGGCAGCAGCGCGGCCACGGTAAAGACCCGCTTGCCGAACGGCGCGGTCTTGACCGCCAGCGCCGCCAGCGCCGCAAAGAGCAGCAGATTTGCAAGCCGCCCCAAAAACAGCGCGGGCGCAAAGCCAAAATGCAGCACATAGGCCAGAAATACTGCCGCCGCACTGACGACGTACAGAAGCGGGTTCTGGTCGGTCTGCAATTCATTATATTCCTGATGGCTGTCAAAGGGCTGGTCTGTGGTGGTGAACAGCTGGGAGGTGAACGCCTCCCACGTAAAGACCGTCGTGTTCTCGTTTTGCAGGTCGGCGTCCTCGTCACCGACGCGGCGGAAGCTCGTCGTCGTGGGCACCTTGCCCATCCGCCACTCGTCGTGGGACAGGTCGTTGGCCCAGCGGCAGGCCAGCGTAAAGCTCTGGTTGATGTGGTATTTCTCGTCGGGCGCGGCATAAGGCGGCAGCACAAAGCTGTACAGCAGTCCAAAGCCGAGCATCAGCACAAAAACAAGACGGTGCAGTGCCAGTTTTTTGCTAAGCACCGCCCACACGGCCAGCGCGGCCAGCACGGCGGCCAGCCCGCCCACAAGCAGGAAGAACCGCGTCAGGTAGCCGCCGATGCGCTGGTAGGTGATCTGCATCGCCATCGTGCCGTCGATCACACGGTCATCCACGGCCATCTGCTCCTTCCAGAGCGCGACACCGTCGCTGTGGCCGATGGCCAAAATCGCGTCCGTCGCGTAGTGCGGCGTGACAGCCAGCTTGTAGCGGCGGCCCTCCTGCCCGGTCACGGCGGGGTCCATCCCCAGGGTCGTGTACTGGTCGGGCACGATGTAGTCCATCGTGCCGACGGAGCGGGACAGCTCCTCGCCGGTGTCGGCGTCGTAGAGCACAACGTCCAGCGCACCGCAGGGCTGGTCACCCGGCAGGTAAAATTCAAGACCTATCGTCAAAATATCCTTGTCGTAGGTAAAGACCTGCGTTGCGGTCTGGCCGTCCTGCAAAAGCTCGGCCCGCAGGAAGTCGGTGACGATCTCACTGCGGCCCTTGCCCACATCGGGCCGGACCTTCGCCAGCCAGATCAGCACCACGCCCGCCAGCAGTACGACAAGCGTTGCCAGTGCCGCCAGCAGGGGGGTATGTTTTTTGTTTTTCATGAAATCTCCTTCCGTTAGGCCGTAGAGGCGGATGCTCGCATCCGCCCGCGGGTCGATGCAAGCATCGACCCCTACAGCCGCCCGCAAGTTTAGCGTTACAATTCCACCTGAAACGCCTTTTTCACAGCGTCGTTCCAGCGTCCGTCCCCGCGCAGGATCTTCTCCACAGCTCCGCGGACGGCACCCTCGCCGCCGCGCTGGGGGCAGATATAGTCGGCACGCGCCCGCACCTCCGGCGCGGCATCCGCCGGGCAGGCCACAAAGCCGCACAGCGCCATAGCCGCCAGATCGTTCAGGTCGTCGCCACAGTAGGCGACATCGTCCCGCGCGTAACCGTTTTCAGCCATGAAATCCCGCAGGAACGCGGCTTTTTTGCCAACATTCTGGTAGATGTCGGTGATTTTCAAATCTGCGGCGCGGCGGCGCACGGCCTCGCACTCGCGCCCGGTGCAGATCATCACGCGGATGCCCGCCGTGCGCGCCAGCACCAGCCCGGCGCCGTCCTTGATGGCAAATTTCTTCAGCTCATTGCCGGTGGCGTCGTAGTAGACGCCGCCGTCGGTCATCGTGCCGTCCACGTCCAGCACCAGCAGTCGTATCATCGTCAGACCCTCTCGTACTCGCTGGGGGTGATAAATTCCACGGGCAGGCCCGCCGCGCGGATGGCCCCCGCCATCTGGGCATTGTAGGCCGCACCGCGCCCGGTGTGGGTGTGCAGGCCCTCGTCCGCGTAGGCGACAGTGCCCGGCCTGTAGCCGTCGGCACCGGCCAGCAACACCCGCGCCGCGCCGCACTGGCGCAGCAGACGCAGCAGCATCAGCACGCTGTTGCCGCCCTGCGCGTCGGTGGCGGAGAGCCGGTCATAGTTGACCACCGCCGCGTCCTTGTCGGCGCGCAGGTTGCTGGTCAGGATCAGCGGGCAGGGGTAGGCGGCATCCACGTCAAAGCGTTTTGCGTTCGTGAAAAACGCATAGTCGGGCGTCACAAAATCCGGCACAAAGTTGGCCGAGACTGTCACGTCGGCCTGCGCGGCTGCTACAGCGGCACGGCCAGCCTCGGCAGCCAGGCTGCCGCCGGGGGCCAGCACCAGCACGGTCTTGCCCGCAAAGGCCCTCTGCAGAGCGGCCAGTGCGCCTGCGTCGTCAATGCGGCGGTTCTTGTACTCGGTGTAGAGCGTGTCGGCGTAGGTGGCATCAAACACAGTCTTTTTGTTCGGCGCGATGGCCGCCAGAATATGGTTGATGTCGCGGTTCGTCAGATCGCCCTTGCCAAGGTAATGTTCGGCATAGTTGCGGTGCAGATTGAACTTGGCCGACAGGAAGTACGCCGGGGTGTAGCCCCACGCGCAGTTGCCCTTGATGGGCGCAATGTGGTCCTGAATGGCATCCATGAGGTCGTCAATGTTGTAGTGGCCGCCGAAGTACTCGTTCATATAGTCGGCGATCAGCTCAATCGGCAGGTTGCCGGGGATGCGGCCCATGCCCATCAGGCTGCCGTCCACAGCCAGGTCGCGGCGCAGATGCTTGTCGAGAAATTCCTGCGCCAAGCAGAAGCTCAGCGCCATGTTCTCATGCAGGTGCAGCGCCAGACGGATGTCCGGGGCTAAATTATGGTCAGCCATGCTGACGATGCGCTCCAGATCGCGGCGGCGCATGCTGCCGAAGGTATCCACAATGGAGAACTGCCACGGATGAATTTCGTTGACCTGCTCAAAGATCCAGAGCAGGTCCTTGTCGCTGTAGCCCATGATGTTGATGGGGTTGATGGAGACCTTGTAGCCCAATTCTTTGATGCGGCGGGCAAAGTCCATGCCGTCCTTAATGTCGTAATCATGGGCGGTGATACGGATGATTTCAATGCCGTGACCGTCGTAGGGGGACAGCTTGGCAATGTCGTAGTTGGAGCGCATCGCCATGCCGGAGTACATCGTGTGGCCGCGCTGGCCCTCGTCGGGCAGCAGGCGGTTCAGCTCCTCAATCGTGTTGCAGACCGTCACGTCGGGGTCGTAGCCGTCCACATTGCGCAGAAAGCCGACCTCGACGACGTCCACGCCCGCGCGGGTCAGCGTCTGGATGATGCGGCGCGCCGAGCCGAAGCCCCACTGCCAGTCGTTCACATAGCCGCCGTCGCGCAGGGTGCAGTCCAGCAGTTTAATATCAGCCATGCTGCTTCTCCTTCAAAATTTCATTTACCAGCGCCAGATCCTTCGGCGTGTCCACGCTGACCGTCTTGTACGGGCTGACGATGGCGTGTACCTTGTGGCCATTCTCGATAAAGCGCATCATGTCGTTTTCCTCGGCCTTTTCAAGGATAGATTTCGGCGTATCATGGTAGAATTTCAGTGCCTGCTTGCTGTACAGCTGAATGCCGGTGACCTTCTCGTACTCGAAATCCAGCGTGCCCTTCGGGTAGGGGATGGGGCTGCGGGAGATCAGCAGGATCTCCCGCGCGGCGTTCGTCACGACCTTTTGGTTCGAGAAGTCGATGACGTCGGCGGGGTGCTCCATAACGTTCGTCAGCACTGCGACGTAATAGGGGTCATCGGGCAGCGTGTCAGGCAGGATCAGGTCGAACGCCGCGGGGTTGACGAGCGGCTCGTCGCCCATGAGCTGCAGGTAGAGGTCGGCGTCCTCGACGGTGCTGACCTCCCAGATGCGCCCGGTGGGGGTGTCGTGGTCGGGGCTGGTCATAATATACCGCATATCGTAGGTTTTGCAGGCGTCGGCAATGCGCTCGTCGTCGGTGGCGATGAGCACATCGTCCAGCTTCGGGCAGGCCCTGGCGGCCTTGTAGACCCAGTAGATCATCGGTTTGCCCAGCACATCGGCCAGCGGCTTGCCCGGCATCCGGGTACTGGCGTAGCGCGCCGGGATCACAGCGATTGTTTTCATGGTTTTATACCTCAATATATCCGCGGGAAGCTCTCTGTAGGGGCGAGCATTGCTCGCCCGCGGCTGTTTGCCTCATTTACAGCTTTCCCGAAAAAGCGTTGTTTCGTAAAGTTAACGGGCGAACAATGTTCGCCCCTACATCCTCAGCCGCTTATAGGAGTGCCCTCGCCTCCTCCAGCGTCAGCAGGATCTTCTCATCCGCCGCGGTGAAGCCGCGCAGAACAAAGCTCTGCACGGTGACGGCACGGGCGAAATGGAAGGGGAGGCAGAAGTTCAGCACCTCGCTGGGCATCGTGCGCTCCAAAATGACTGCATCGGGGAACAGGGCGGCGTAATCCGTCGTATCCCGCGGGTGGGTCTTGATAAAGAGCGGCCCAACGGCGTATTTTTCCGCCACCGCTTTGAACATCGCGTCCTGCTCCGCTTGGGTCATCAGCCCGTCGGCCACAAAGCTGCGGGGCAGCAAAAGCGTCGCGCCGTCTGCCTTCTCGGGCAGGGGCTGCGTCAAAAATACGCGGCGCACCATCGCTTTTTCGTCGTCGGTCAGGCTCTCTAACAGTTTGGACTTGCTGTCCGTCACCATGCGGTCCGCCGAAAACAGCGTACACCGCGCGGCATCCTCACTCTCGACGCGGACGCACCACGGGCTGTCGCCCCAGTACAGGTAGCCTTTGCCGCGCTGCTTCGCGGCAAAATCCGGCGCGGCACGCTGGTCGGTCACAAGATGCTGGTCAGGGCCGAGCGTGCTGGCGAACGTGTCCTCGCACAGAATATACCCGGCGCGGCAATCCTGCAAATAGCGGCCCAGCACACTCCAATCGTTGTGGATATAGACGTTTTCAAACGCTGCACGGTTCAATTTCCAGCCGCACAGCTTCTCAAAGGCGCGGGCCGCGCGCCGGTGGGCAAACAGCCCCGTCACGGTCCCGGGCCAGCGCGTCTCGTCCACAAGGACAGTCTTGACCACGCCCGTCGCGTCCAGACGTGCCGCCAGCGCGGCGGTGTCGGGCACGGAGGCCGACAGCACCATTGTGTGGGGCTTGCCGGCGCAGCGCCCGGCCCGCAGCAGATCGACCAAGACCTGATACGCGGTGTGGCAGATGTACAAATTCGGTTTCATGCGTTACTCCTGCACGAGCTTGACGGGCGGGAAGTGGATGCGGCCCCAGCCGGACGCCCACTCTGGCATCGTCAGGTCGCTGTTCGTCACCTCAAAGGCGAACTCGGTCACGGGCTTGTCCAGGCAGACCGCGTGGGCCAGCGCGCCGTCAAAAATGTCGAGATAGAAGAAATACTGTCCCTCGCCCAGCAGACTCGGGTCAAATTCAAACACAGAGGTGTAGATTTTGCCCGGCTCGGCGGGGCCGAGGTCGACGGGATGGGTGATGCCGACGGGCGTCGAATCCCGCGCGTGGAGGTTCATCTTCATGTGGATGCCCGCGAACGGCTCCGAAACGCGCCAGGTGATTTTCACCCGCATCTTTTCGGTATCGGCAAACACGCTCGACTCCTTGCCGACGAAATCCAGCGTTTCCAGCCGGAACCGCTTGCCCGCGCTGCCCGTCATGCGGGCGACGTCGGCCAGGTCGTAGTGGACAACGTTGACGTCGGTGGTGTCCATGTAGACCGCGATGGCCTGCTCCACGTCGCCGTCAAAGATGACCCTGCCCTTGTCCAGCACAACGCAGCGGGTGCAAAGCTGACGAATGGTCGACATATTATGGCTGACATACAGCACCGTGCGCCCGTCCTGATTGGCGACGTCGCTCATTTTCCCTAAGCATTTCTGCTGGAATTTCATATCGCCGACGGCCAGAACTTCATCCATGACCATGATCTCGCTGTCGAGATGCGCGGCCACGGCGAAGGCCAGCTTGACGAACATGCCGCTGGAATAGCGCTTGACGGGTGTGTCGATGAAGTCGCCGCACTCGGAAAATTCAATGATCTGCGGCAGCTTTGCGTCGATCTCGGCGCGGGTCATGCCCAGAATCGCGCCGTTCATATAAATGTTCTCGCGGCCCGTCATCTCGTTGTTGAAGCCGGTGCCGACCTCGAGCATCGAGGCCACGCGGCCACGGATTTTGATTTCGCCCTCGGTGGGGGCGGTGATGCGGGAGAGCAGCTTGAGCAGCGTGGATTTGCCCGCGCCGTTGCGGCCAATGATGCCCAGTGCCTCACCCTGATAGACGGTCAGGTCAACGCCGTTCAGCGCCATAAACGTCTGACCGAACAGCCGCTGGTCGGTGCCGATGACGGTGTTCGGGTCCTCCTTGCCGCGCACACGGGCCCACCAGCTTTGCAGGTCGTGGGTCAGCGTGCCGCCGCCGATCTGGCCGAGCTTGTATTGCTTTTTCAGCCCCGTGACCTCGATGACAGGGCGTTTTTCATTTGCAGACATAGTTACGCGCCCCTTTCTTACACGGTATCCATGAAGGTCTTTTCAATGCGGCTGAACAGCACAACGCCCAAAACCAGCGCCGCAGCGGTAAAAATCAGGCTGTACACGATGCCGAACATCGTGACCGTGCCGGTGCCCAAGGTAGCCATGCGGAAAATCTCAATCGGCGACGTCATGGGGTTGAGCTGGACGAGCACCCGCAGGCGCGGGGAGTTGTCCAGCATCGACAGCGGATAGACGACGGGGGAGGCGTACATCCAGAGCTGCACGCCGAAGCCGACGGCAATCGCCAGATCGCGGTACTTCGTCGTTAAGGACGACACGATGATGCCGACGCCGAGGCCCAGCAGCATGACCTCCAGCACGACGAACGGCACAGCCAGCACCCACAGCGTAAAGGTGACGCCGCTGCCCGTGGCAAAGAAGTACACCCAGAAGATCAGGTACATGACCGCCTGAATGCCGAAGTTGATTAGGCTTGTCAGCACCTGGCTGACCGGCATCGTCAGGCGCGGGAAGTACACCTTGCCAAAAATCTGTGAGTTTGTCACAAACGTATTGGCTGTATTGTTGACGCAGTTGGCAAAGAAGGTCCACACCGTATTGCCGGCCATGTAGAACAAAAAGCCGGGCACGCCGTCGGTGGGCATGTTGGCCATGCCGCCGAACACAACGTTGAAAATCACGGTGGTGATGAGCGGGTTCAGAATGATCCACGCGGGGCCCAGGATCGTCTGCTTGTACAGCACGGTAAAGTTGCGCTTGACGAACATCATGATTAAGTCGCGGTAGCGCCAGAGCTCCTGCAGGTCGATGTCGAACCAGCCGGTCTTGGGCCGGATGACCGTAGTCCAGCCCTCGTCAGCCGGGCGGGTGGTTTGCAGATTTTCAGCCATAAAAATACCTGTTCCTTATGTGTAAAATCGTGGTTGCATAGTTATCCATAGTAATAGTGCTATTTTACCACATTTTGCGCAAAGAATCAACTTGCCGGGGCGTATATAATAGCAGCAGAATATCGTGCGCGGTGAAAACGTAGGGGCGGATTCCATATCCGCCCGGGGGCGTTTCCGCCGCCGTACACAGGGCGGGCGCATATAGAATGCGCCCCTACGGGCAACGGAACACGGATGCTTGAAGCACATCTTACCCGCCAAGGATGACCGCGGGATTTCGCGCAATCCGGCGCTTAGTGAGGTGGCGCGAACGCGCCGGAGGGAGTTCCCCGCGAGGGCAGGCGAAGCGATGCGTCCCCGCAGGCAAAAAAGCGGTCTGCCGAAAATCCATCGGCAGACCGCTTTCTATACAAATTTACAGCACCTTTGACAAAAATGCCTTCAAGCGCTCATTTTCGGGGTTGGCGAAGAACTCCTTCGGCGGCTTATCGACCTTGACGATGCCCTCATCAATGAAGATGATGCGGTTTGCGACCTCGCGGGCAAAGCCCATCTCGTGGGTGACGCAGACCATCGTCATGCCGCCGCGGGCCAGCTCCTTCATCAGCTCCAAAACCTCTCCGACCATCTCGGGGTCAAGGGCGGAGGTCGGCTCGTCAAACAGCAGCACGTCAGGGTTCATGGCCAGCGCGCGCACAATCGCAATGCGCTGCTTCTGCCCGCCGGACAGCATGTTGGGGTAGGTGTCGGCCTTGTCGGCCAGACCGATGCGCTCCAGCAGCTCCATGGCTTTCTTGTCGGCCTCGGGCTGCTTCATCAGGCCCAGACGCACAGGGGCCAGCGTGATGTTCTTCTTCACCGTCAGGTGGGGGAACAGGTTGAAATGCTGGAACACCATGCCCATCTTCTGGCGCACATGGTCAATGTCGTGGTCGGTGACTTCCTTGCCGTTGAAGATAACATGGCCGCCGTCCGGCTCCTCCAGACGGTTCAGGCAGCGCAGGAACGTGGATTTTCCGCAGCCCGAGGGGCCGACCAGCACAACGCAGTCGCCCTTGTTGATGGTCAGGTCCACGCCCTTGAGCACCTGCAGGCCGCCGTAGTTCTTCTGCAGTCCTTTAACGTCTATCACTTTGCGCCAGCCTCCTCTCAAATTTTGCAAGCAGCGCGCTGAACAGCATGACCAGCACCAGATAGGTCGCAGCCACGCCGAGCAGCGGGAACATAGGCTCATAGGTACGGTTCATGATGCCCTGCGCGGCATACAGCAGCTCCTTGCCGCCGATGACCGTGATCAGCGAGGAATCCTTCAAAAGCATGATGAACTCATTGCCCAGCGCAGGCAGGATGGAGCGAATGGCCTGGGGGATGATGATCTCGAACATCGTGGTCATGTAGTTGAGTCCGAGGCTGCGTCCTGCCTCCATCTGGCCGGGGTCAACGGCCATGAGGCCGCCGCGGATGATCTCCGACACATAGGCGCCCGAGTTGATGCCCAGTGCCAGTGCGCCGACCATCGTGAAGTTGCGGCTGCTGGCGAAGATGACCATGCTCATGATGAGCAGCTGGACCATCATAGGCGTGCCGCGGATGACTGTGACATACACCTGCGCTACGGCGTTGAAAATGCCCAGAATCGGGTTGCGGTGGTGGGGCTTCTGCTGCGCGTAACCCACGCGGACCATAGCGACGATGGCACCCAGCACAACGCCCAGCACCAGTGCAATGGCCGTGACCAGCAGGGTCGTGCCCACGCCCTTGATGTACTGCTGCCAGCGGTCCGAGTAGAGAAATGCCTGGTAAAATTTTACGAAGAAGTCCTGCCCGAAGTTCAGCTTCTGGCCGTTCTTGACCAGCTCCGAAAGCGCTTCAAACTGTGCTTCCATCCGCAACACAACCTTTCTTTCTGTTTGAATTCAGCACACCTGTAGGGGCCCATGCCCGGCCCGCGGCTTTCCGGCAAACTCTTGCCTGCGGGAAGGTTGCGGGCCGCATATATGCGGCCCCTACAGCGCGATATTTGTATTATACCATATTTTCGGGAAAAATCACACTAAATAAAAGAAAAGCGCGCCGGGATACCGGCGTGCCTTTCCGCTTGCTGCAAAGCGCTTATTCAGCGGTGATGTACTTGTCCACGATAGCCTGCAGGGTGCCGTCGTCCTGCAGCTCCTCCAGAGCGCCGTTGATGGCGTCCAGCAGCTGGGTGTTGCCCTTGGCAACGCCGATGGCGTAATCTTCCTGGGCGTAAGCGGTGTCAAGGATCTTCAGGCCGGGGTTTGCCGCAACGAACTCCTGAGCGGGGGCGTTGTCGATGACGACGGCATCGACCTGGCCGTTGTTCAGGGCCTGCACAGCGGTCAGACCGTCATCATAGGCGATAACATTTTCCTCACCGAAGTCATCGGTGCAGTAGAGGTAGCCGGTGGTGCCGCGCTGGGTGCCGATGGCCTTGCCGGACAGGTCGTCAGCGGTGGCAATGTCGGAGCCCTCAGGCACGATGATGGACTGGATGCCCTCGGCGTAGGTGTCGGAGAAGTCCATGACCTTCAGGCGCTCGTCGGTAACGGTGACACCGGCCATGACCATGTCGCTCTTGCCGTTCTGGGCGGCCAGCAGGGCTGCGTCAAAGTCCATGTCGTCGACCTGCAGCTCCAGGCCGAGCTTCTCAGCGACAGCGGCGGCGACATCAATGTCGATGCCCTCCAATTCACCGCTGTCGGTCGTCATCTCATACGGGGGGAACGCAGCGTTGGTGGACATCGTCAGCTTACCGGCGTTGACGGTGGTCACCGCGGCAGCGTCGGCAGAAGCGGCCTCCCCGGTGGAAACGGCCTCGGAGGATGCAGCCTCAGAAGAAGCAGCCTCGCTGGAAACAGTCTCGGTGGAAGCGGAACCGCCGCAGGCGGCCAGGCTCAGCATCATAGCGGAGCTGAGCATCAGAGCAGTGAGCTTTTTCATGATGATCTCCTCGATTCATTGTATCTCAATGTTTGTACCTTCCCAAGCCCTCACTTGGTTGATGTATACAGTATAACTGCATAAATATGTAAAGTCAATGTATATTTAATAACTTCGGCATTTTACATGGGCAAGGCAGGGGAGTGGAAAGTTTTTTGTGCAAACTGGCGGAGGTATAAATGTAGGGGCCGGGCATGCCCGGCCCGCGGCTTTACAACAGACGCCTGCTTGCCTTTACGTTGCGGGCCGCACATGTGCGGCCCCTACAACCTCAACATTCCAAATTTTTCTACTTGACTTAAAGCCGCACTTGTGCTATAAATAACTTAACTTCATCCTGTACAAAGCCATGAGGCAGACAAACGGGATGCGAAGTCCTGTACAAGAGAGAACCGCCGCGGTACGCCGCGTGGTGCAAGCGGTTTTGCAGCGGCCCGCAGCCTTACCACTGCCGAGCGCGGGGGCGAACCTCCGCCGGGTACGGCCCGTTACAGCCGGTACGAGCGGCGCTTACCTTTTATTATATAAGTAAGATATAAGCGCAATTTGGGTGGAACCGTGGAGCTATATGCTTCATCCCTTTTGTAAGCGAGGGATGGAGCATTTTTTATTTGCATTTTTGTGCAATTGCAAAAGGAGCGTACAATTATGAAGATCATCTACAAGGACGGTACCGTCGCCGAGTGCCCGCAGGAGGAAGAACTGCACGTTCTGCGCCACACGGCTGCCCATATCATGGCGCAGGCCATCAAGCGCCTCTACCCGCAGGCGGACTTTGCCTTCGGCCCTGCCACCGAGAACGGCTTCTTCTATGACGTCGACCTCGGCGACACCAAACTGACCGACGAGGACCTGGCCGCCATCGAAAAAGAGATGAAGAAGATCTGCAAGGAGAATCTTCCCATCAAGCCGTTCATCCTGCCCCGTGACGAGGCCGTCAAGCTGATGGAGGAGCGTCAGGAGCACTACAAGATCGAGCATATCGCCGACCTGGCCGACGAGACCGAGTTCAGCTTCTACCAGCAGGGCGAGTACGTCGATATGTGCATCGGGCCCCACCTGTGCTACACCAAGGCGCTGAAGGCGTTCAAGATCACCCAGCAGTCCGGCGCTTACTGGAAGAACGACAAAGAGAACAAGATGCTGACCCGCATCAACGGCGTTGCCTTCCACAATCAGGAGGAACTGGACGCCTGGGAGAAGCAGCAGCAGGAGGCCCGTGAGCGCGACCACCGCAAGATCGGCAAGGAGATGCGCCTGTTCATGACCGACGACCTCGTTGGCCGCGGCCTGCCGATGTTCCTGCCCAACGGCTACACCGTCTGGCAGCAGCTGGAGGATTACATCAAGGGCAAGGAGCGTGAGCGCGGCTACCTGCACGTCATGACCCCCTGCATCGGCACCGTGAACCTGTACAAGACCTCCGGCCACTGGGACCACTACCGCGAGAACATGTTCCCCGCTATGGAGATGGAGGGCGAGAGCTACGTCCTGCGCCCGATGAACTGCCCCCACCACATGATGATCTACGCCAACCAGCCCCACAGCTACCGTCAGCTGCCCATCCGCATCGGCGAGATCGCTCACGACTTCCGCTATGAGTCCTCCGGCACACTGAAGGGCATCGAGCGCGGCCGTCACTTCTGCCAGAACGACGCGCACCTGTTCTGCACGCCCGAGCAGATCAAGAGCGAAGTCGCCAATGTCTGCGCACTGATTTTTGACGTCTACAAGGACTTCAACATCACGGATTACCGCTGTGTGCTGTCCCTGCGCGACCCCGCCGACAAGAAGAAGTACCACGACGACGACGCTATGTGGAACCATGCCGAGAACGCCCTGCGCGAGGTTCTGACCGAGCTGGGCATCCACTTCACCGAGGAGATCGGCGAGGCTGCCTTCTACGGCCCGAAGCTGGACGTCAACGTCAAGCCCGCCGTCGGCGCCGAGTACACGCTGTCCACCTGCCAGCTGGACTTCTGCCTGCCCGCCAAGTTCCACCTGACCTACGTGGACAAGGACGGCAGCGAAAAGACCCCCGTTGTGCTGCACCGCGCGATCCTCGGCTCTCTGGACCGCTTCATGGCTTACCTGATTGAGGAGACGAAGGGCCGCTTCCCGACCTGGCTGGCCCCGACGCAGGTCAAGGTGCTGCCCGTCAGCGAAAAGACGCTGGACTATGCGAAGGACGTCACCGCCAAGCTGCAGGCCGCCGGTGTCCGCGTTGTGCTGGACGAGTCCAACGAGAAGATCGGCTACAAGATTCGTCAGGCACAGCAGGTCGACCGCGTGCCGTATATGCTGGTTCTGGGCGCAAAAGAGGTCGAGGCCAACAGCATCAGCGTCCGTGACCGCAAGGGCGAGACCACCACGATGGATCTGGATGCTTTCATCAACCAGGTCGTGGACGAAATCAAGACCCGCAAGAATAACGGTTAATTCCCGATAAAATAACTACCGCCGTCAGGGAACTGACGGCGGTAGTTTTATTTTTCCCTTCGTGCTTTTCTGCGATACTCCGTCGGGCCGCAGCCGTAGACCTGACGGAAGGCGCGGGCAAAGTAGCTCGCGTCCTGAAAACCGCACTGCATCGCGATTTCCGTCACCCGCAGTCCCGTGCCGCACAGCAGCTCCGCCGCGCGCTGGGCGCGTTGGTCGCGCAGATACTGATTCGGTGTCGTGCCGATCATATCGTGGAAGCACCGCAGACACTCGCTGGGGCTGATGGACGCGCTGGACGCGACCTGCTCGACCGAGATGTCCTCGGCGTAATGCTCTTGAATAAATTGCAGCATCGTCTTGATGCGGTCAGCGCTGCGCAGTGCCTTTTTCGGCATGGCCTGCACCGCCGGGGCGTGGCTGACCAGCTGGAAGATCATCTCCGACAGCGCCGCGCGGGTCTTGAACTCGTAGCCGGGGATCTCGTTCACCACCGCGCGGAACGCCCGCTCCATGTCCTCGATGGCCTCGTGCTGCCAGTCCACCGTGGGGCGCAGCACGGCGCAGGGACGGCTGGGGTCGGTCAGCAGCGGCTGCAGATATTTCTGCCAGAACACGCTGTCCGGGTTGCCGCCCACCAGCCGTGGGTGGAACACCATGCTGTGCAGGTGGCAGCTGCCCGCATTCAGCGGCCAGTCGCCGTGCAGCACCCCTGCGTTGATGAACAGCCCCTCGCCCTTTCCCAAGCGGAATTTCTCGCCGCCTGCCGTCGCCAAGATCATGCCCTCGCTGACGACCAGTACCTCCAATTCCTCGTGCCAGTGCCACGGCACGGGCTCGGCCTGCAAATCGTCGTGATAACAGGCGATGGGGAAGGCGGCGGTGCCATGCTCCATCAGCTCCCGCGCCGAATCGTCCACGGTCGTTCTGCACAGCGACAGTGCCATTTCTTGCTCGCCTCCGTTTTTGGTGAAATTGTACCGAGATTTTGCGGAATTAGTGCCTGTATATTCCGCAATTTGATGATATAATCATAATATCACAACTACAGAAAGTCAAGAGGATTTTCGTATGGTATCGTTACTTTTGCCCATCATCTATCTGGCCTTCATCAGCCTTGGCCTGCCGGACGCGCTGCTGGGCGCGGCGTGGCCGAGCATGTACCCCCAGCTTGGCGCGGGTGTGTCGTGGGCGGGCGGTGTGTCCATGATCATCTCCGCCGGGACCATCGTGTCCAGCCTGGCCAGCGACTGGCTCAACAATAAGCTCGGCACCGGCAGGGTCACAGCGCTCAGCGTTGCCACAACCGCCGTGGCACTGTTCGGTTTTTCCACCTGCACCCAGTTCTGGCAGCTCTGCCTGTGGGCGATCCCGTATGGCCTCGGCGCGGGCAGCGTCGACGCCGCGCTGAACAATTATGTGGCCCTGCACTACGAAAGCCGCCACATGAGCTGGCTGCACTGCATGTGGGGCATCGGCGCGGCGGGCGGCCCGGTCATCATGGGCTGGGCGCTGGCGGGCAGCACCTGGCAGAACGGCTACCGCATAGTGTCCGTTCTGCAGTTTGTGCTGACGGCGTTGCTGCTGTTCAGCCTGCCGCTGTGGCAGACCCCCGTCGACGCCGGAGCGGGGGAGGAGTTTACCCCGGAACACCGCACGATTTCCGAACTGCTGAAAGTCCCCGGTGTGCCGGAGGTAATGCTCTGTTTTGCGTTTTACAGCGGTGTTGAGGGGATCGCCGGTATGTGGGCCGCCAGTTACTGCACCCTGACCCGCGGTCTGGACGCAATGACCGCCGCCAGCTGGGCGAGCCTGTTTTACGTAGGCATCACAGTCGGACGGTTTTTCAGCGGCTTTTTGACGATGAAATTCAACGATCAGCAGATGATCCGCATGGGACAGCTTCTGAACGCCGTGGGTATTGTGCTGATCCTGCTGCCCTTCGGCAATGCGCTGCTGCCGGTCGGCCTTGTGGTCGCCGGACTGGGCTGCGCACCGATCTACCCCAGCATCATTCACGAGACGCCGTCCAACTTCGGCAAGAATCTCAGCATGTCAATGACCGGCCTGCAGATGGCCGCCGCCTACACCGGCAGCACGCTCCTTTCACCGCTTTTCGGCGTTCTGGCGCAGAATATCACGATGAATCTCTATCCCTTTGTCCTGCTGCTGATGCTGGTATTGATGACGGTTTTTTCCGAGCAGCTGCACAGAAAGACGGCTGCAAAACGGGCAGCGAATGCCTGAAGCTGAGCCTCCCTTTGACAAGGGAGGCTTTTTTATTTTCCCGCCCCTCTAGCTATTTCCTACGCTATCCTGTATAATAAAGGCAAAAGAGGAGGTGTCCCTATGCAAAAATGCAGCCTGTGCGGCGGACGGGTCGTCAATGGTCGGTGTGAGGACTGTGGTCTGCCCATCCCGCCGGAGCACAGCTACACCCTGCGGGGCGAGAGTGCCCACTATCACCGCGTCAACGGCGAGGATGTTCTCCACCGCGTGCGGCCCGCGGGCAACCGCCCCAAGGTGGAAGGCTACGACGACGAGGAACGCACCGCCCATGTACATGAGAGCGGCACAGACCGCCACAATGCACCGCGCCCCGCGGTGCGCACGGCCCGGGTGGAGCACCACATCGAGGCACCCTCCAGACGCAGCCGCAGTGCCAATGTCGCGTGGCTTATCATCGTTGTGGCGCTGTTTTTGATTTTGCCCATGCTGCAGGTCCTGCTGCAGCGTAAAATCGGTTCCTCGGTTTCCGAGCCCGTTCCCGAATTTTCCGAAGAACAGGCCATAGAGGCCGACAGCAACGCCTACGACGACCTGCGCCCGCTCGTATCCGCCGGGGGCACCGACTGGGACGGCGACCTGCCCGCCGGGCTGTACGTCGTGGGGCAGGACCTGCCCGCGGGCACCTACACGATCAAGTGCGCCGAGGACGGCACGTCCATGGAGATGCACCTTGTCAACGATGCCTGCTGTGTGGAAATTTATGAGGATCTGTCCGCCTACGACGCTGCGGATTCGGGGCTGGACGACGTCCCGCTGCCCGCGGGTACGGTGCTGTTCCTGAGCGGGAACAATGCGCTCTATTTCCACAGCAGCAACGCGCAGGTCGATGACCTGTCCACCGATACTGCCCCCAACCCGGTGACAGGCGATATTTCGTATACCCTCAGCGACAGCGAGGACAGCCTGTATCTGCTTGTGGGCGAGGACATCGAACCCGGCGTCTACGACGTGACCTGCACGGCGGGCAGCGGCTACTTTGCCTTTGACCTGCCGATGGAGAACACCCGCACGATGTATTGCAGCGCCTGGCTCTACGGCGACGACACCTATCAGGACACCCTGCACCACATCGTTCTGGCCGAGGGCATCGAGCTCACCCTCTCCAATTATAACGATATGGGGTATACCGTGATGTTCCAACCGAGCGAGACTGTGTATACTCATGAATGACAAAGAGGCAGCCTGCAAAAGCTGCCTCTTTTTGTTGGTTTATAGGGGATGAATCTATCCCCCCCCGGGCCTTGCGGATGCGGAAACGCGCACGGAGGGGTCAAGACCCCTCCCTACAGACTGACATTCACGGGTGCTTTGTAGGGAGCGGTCTTGACCGCTCCGCTGCGGCTATGGTACAGATCCCGGGAGGGATAAATTCCTCCCCCTTACATTACTTTACGTTCTGCAGCCGTTCCACTTCCTCCGCTGTCAGCTCACGCCACTGGCCGGGCGCTAACGCGGGGTCCAGCGCCACGCCGCCGATGCTCTCACGGTGCAGGGCGTTCACACCCGCATCAAACACGCCGAACATCCGCTTGATCTGATGATAGACGCCCTGCCGCAGCGTGACCTGCACGGTCAGGCCGTCGTCGGTCAGCGGCTCGACGCCCGCGGGAGCCATCGTCTCGCCGTCGGTCAGCGTGACGCCCGCGGCAAAACCCCGGCGCATCGCGTCGGTCAGCGGCGTGTCCAGCGTGACTACGTACTGCTTCTCGACGTGGTGGGCAGGGGAGAGGATGTCATGCGCCAGCGCGCCGTCGTCAGTCAGCAGCACAAAGCCGGTGCTCGTCTTGTCCAGCCGCCCCGCGGGGAACAGTTCCCGCCGCGGAAAGTCCGCCGCGACCAGATCGACCACCGTCGTGTCCTTTTTGTCGCGGCTGGCACTGACGACGCCCTCGGGCTTGTTGAGCATGATATACACAAATTTCCGGTACGCGCCTGCCAGCGGCACGCCGTCCAGCGCCACGGCGGCGGTGTGCTCGTCCAGCTGGGTGTCGGCCTTACGGCAGACTGCGCCGTCGATGCTGACGCGGCCCTTCGTTACGGCCTTGCGGCTCTCGCTGCGGGTCATGCCGGTGCGTTCGGCCAGGTATTTATCCAGCCGCATCATGCCTCGTGCTCCTGTGTGATGGCCGCCGTCCTGCCGCGCGTGACCTTGATGAGGTCCGCCGGGGCGCATTCGATCTGCGTGCCGATGCGCCCACCCGAGACGAGCATCGTTTGCTGCGCAAGGCAGCTCTCATCGTAGACGGTCACGAACTGCTTTTTCATGCCCACAGGGCTGCACCCGCCGCGGATGTAGCCCGTGACCTTGTTGATGTCGGCAACATGGATCATGGCCACGCTCTTGACGCCCGCAGCCTTAGCGGCCTTTTTCAGGTCCAGCTCGGCCAGCACCGGCACAACAAACACATAGTAGTTTCGGTCCGCGCCCTGCGTGACGAGCGTCTTGAACACCCGCGCCGGGTCCTGCCCGGTCAGCCGCGCCACGTTTGCGCCGTCCACGGCCTGGCCCTCCTCGTGGGGGTATTCGTGGGACGTGTAGGTGACCTTTGCACGCTCCAGCATCCGCATTGCGTTGGTTTTTGCTTCTTTTGCCATATTGTTACCCTTCTCAATTGTTAATAACGCTGTAGGGGCCGGGCATGCCCGGCCCGGCCGCCCCGCTTTGCCTTCCCTCAAGGGGGAAGGTGGCCCCGCAGGGCCGAATGAGGGGCAGAGCTTCCGTGATTGCCCGTGAACGGGCTGCATTGGCAAGGCCGCCCCTCATCAGTCCGCTTCGCGGACAGCTTCCCCCAAGGGGGAAGCCCTTTTTCTATTATAAATCCCCCCAACAATTTTCGCAAGGGGGCTTGACTTTAGCGCTTTAAAGTGTTAGAATACCGTCATTGAGAAAAATTCACGGTTGTAATAGATCGGAGAACACATCATGATCATCGTTTTAAAACAGCACGCCCCCGCTGACAAGGTGCAGGCCTTCTGCAATGAGCTGAACAGCATGGGCTTCCAGATCAACGATTCCGTCGGCAGCGACACCCACATCCTCGGCCTCATCGGCGACACCAAGGCGCTGGCCGAGAGCTGGGTGCTGGCAAATCCCGTCGTCGAGACCTGCCGCCGCGTGTCCGAGCCGTACAAAAAGGCCAACCGCAAATTTCACCCCGACGACACCATCGTCGACGTGGGCGGCCACAAGATCGGCGGCGGTTACTTCGCCGTCATGAGCGGTCCCTGCAGCGTCGAGAGCAAGGAGCAGATCACCTACGTAGCCCAGCGCGTGCAGGCCGCCGGGGCCAGCATCCTGCGCGGCGGCGCGTTCAAGCCCCGCACCAGCCCGTACAGCTTCCAGGGTCTGCGTGCTGAGGGTCTGGAGCTTTTGCAGGAGGCCCGCAAGGTCACGGGCCAGCCCATCGTGACCGAGCTGATGAACAACGAGCACATCCCGCTGTTCGTTGACGCCAAGGTCGATATGATCCAGATCGGTGCGCGCAACATGCAGAACTTTGAGCTGCTCAAGGCTGTCGGCAAGCTGAACGTGCCGGTGCTGCTCAAGCGCGGCCTGTCCTCGACGCTGGAGGAACTCGTCATGAGCGCCGAGTACATCATGGCAGAGGGCAACCCCAACGTCGTTTTGTGCGAGCGCGGCATCCGTACCTTTGAGACGAGCATGCGCAACACGCTGGACATTTCCGCTGTTCCTATGTTGAAAAAGATGACCCATCTGCCCGTTGTCATCGACCCGAGCCACGCGGCAGGCATTGCCTTCATGGTGCCCGCGCTGGCCCAGGCGGCAGTGGCCGTCGGTGCCGACGGTCTGATGATCGAGACCCACAATGACCCGGCCAAGGCCAAGAGCGACGGTGCCCAGAGCCTGACCCCCGACCAGTTCGACGCCCTGATGAATACCATCAAGCCGGAGCTGGAGTTCTTCGGGAAAACGCTGAACTAACTGTAAAGTGCCTTCCCCCAAGGGGGAAGGTAGCCGAGGCCCCGCCCGAGGCCGGATGAGGGGCCAGGTTACCGTGATTAGCCGCAAACGGGTTGCCATGGCAAGCTCTGCCCTCATCAGTCGCCTGACGGCGACAGCTTCCCCCGATGGGGAAGCCTTCCCGGGCGGATTCCATATCCGCCCGGGAAGGCTTGCGGCTGCCGCACACAACCATGGGTGGGCAGCACCCGCCCCCTACAAAGAATCCCGCTGTCTGGTACAGACAGCGGGCATTTTTTATCTCTTATACAGCTTTTTCCGCTGCTGGTGTGCAGCGATTTTGATATACACGGGCCGCGGCAGGAAGCGCCCCAGCGTCATGCCGGCGGCAACCACGGGGTTCGGCACAATGACCGTTTTGCGGCGGGCCATGCCGTCCAGCGCACAGCGCACGCAGTATTCCGGCGTGATGCCCCGCAGCGCAAACTCCACGTTCGCCACAGCGTTGAACTCGGTGTTGACCGGGCCGGGGCAGAGGCAGCCGACATACACGGGGCTGCGGGCCTCGCGCAGCTCCTGCGCCAGCGCACTCGTCAGGCTGACAACGTAGGCCTTGGTGGCGTAGTAGGTCGCCATGTAGGGGCCTGCGGGCATCAGCCCTGCGCAGGAGCCGACGTTCAGCAGTGCGCCGAAGCCCTGCTTATAGAGCTGCTGCCCGATTTTCTTCGTCAGGATGTGCAGCGCCCGGATGTTGACCGACAGCATGTCGAGGTCCTTATCCAGTTCCGTCTGCAAAAACGGCCCGCAGTCGCCAAAGCCCGCGTTGTTGATGAAGAGATCCACGCGGCGGCCCTCCAACGCCTTGACCAGGCGCAGACACTCACTCTTTTTGGACAGATCCGCAGTGAAGATCTCGCAGACAGTCGTCAGCTGGTCGGACAGCTTTTCCAGCCGATCCGCGCGGCGGGCCACCAGCAGCAGGTTATACCCGCGGGCGGAAAGCTGGCGCGCGAACTCGGCCCCGATTCCGGAGCTTGCACCGGTGATAACTGCAAATTTTGGCATAGCTGCCTCCTTTTCTGCTATAAAAAAGTACAAAAAAGGCTTCCCCGGGGAGGGGAAGCTGTCGCCGATAGGCGACTGATGAGGGGGAACTTACCGTAATGACCCGTTTACGGGCAATATGGGCAAGCTCGCCCCTCATCCGGCCCTGCGGGCCACCTTCCCCCGAGGGGGAAGGCTTTTTGCTTTAGTGGTGCCGCCCTACGCCGCCGCCGCGGGTGGAGCCGCCGCCGGAACGGAAGCCGCCGCCGGAGGGGCGCGCCCCACCAAAGCCGCCGGACGGACGGCTGCGGCCTGCACCGCCGCCGCTGCTAAAGCCGCCGCCGGGACGGAACCCGCCGCCGGGACGCGGACCACCGCCGGGTCTGGGGCCGGGGCCAAAGCCGGGGCCGGGACCAAAGCCGGGGCCGCCGAAACCGGGGCCGCGCGGCGGGGGAGGGGGCGGCGGGCGGCGCGGGCGCCGGGACGCACGGCCCATGCTGTACCAGAACATATTGTTGCCGAAGCTGCTGCCGCCGCCACCGCCGCGCGGGGGGCGCGGGCCACGGGGGCGCATCAGGTAGGTGATGAGCCAGATGACCAGCAGCACCGCCACAACCAGCAGAACAAAGCCCATAACATTGGGCCCTCCTCTATCGGGGGCGCTGGTATCGGTATAGCTGCTGTTCAGCGTTACGCCGTAGATGCTGCACAGCCGGTTGGCCAGCGCCTGCACGGTCTTTTGGGTGCCGGTGTCGTAATCACCGTTGACCCAATAGGGTTCCATGTACTCGTCCAGCAGCGACCCCAGCGTGCTGAACGACAGCTGGCTTTCCAGCCCGTCGCCGCGCATGATGTAGTAGTCGCCGCCGTCGGCCTCGTTGGGGGCCAGCAGCAGCAGCACGCCGTTGTCCAGGTCGTCTGAGCCCAGCCCCCAGGCGTTAAAAACGTCGTAGGCAAAGCCCTCCATCGTCGTGCTGCCCAGCAGTTCATCCAGCGTGTAGACGCCGATCTGCGCACCGCAGGCATCGGACAGCTTGATTGAAACGTCATTGACATACTGTTCTGTCTCGTCGGACAGGATGTCCGCATGGTCGGCCACGGCGTTTGTCGTGCTGACCTGCACCTTAGGCGCGGCCAGCGCGGGTAGCGCCGCCAGCGTCAGTGCGGCCAGCACCGCACCGACAGCCGCCGCGCGTCTGGCAAATGTTTTCAGTTTCATAATTTCCCCTTGTTATCGTGGTTTATTTGGTAGCAAAGCGTTCCGGTGCCTGCGCACCCCACAAACCGGAGATTAGATTGGCCGGGAACTGCGAGACAGTTTTCTCGTAGTCCTCCACCCAGAGGTTGTATACATTGGCGGCGCGTTCTATCGTCGCCTGCGCCGAAACAAACGCATTGTACTGGTCATCCAGCGCCCGCTGGGTGCTGTCATCGACCTTGTTGTTCAGCGACGCATACAGCGTATCCACCGCATTGTACAGCCGACGGTTGGCCGCGTACTGCACCGCAGGGGAATCGTCCGTATCATTCCACGCGGCCAGCGCGTCCTCGGCTTCCTGTAAAGCAGCCGCCGGAGTGCTGTCCACATAGCCCGCCTGTTTGATGAGGTTCGCCGCCGCGTCAGCCTGCGTCTCAAAATCTCCCTGAATGCTGTGGCCGTACTCGTCCTGCGCGGAGGTGTAAATTTCCGCCGTTTCCCTGTACACGCCCTTCAGCTTTGCCCCGCCGATGCCCAGCACCGACACCAGCGCCAGCGCGACGAGCACAACCGACGCCGTGCCGCGCTTTTTGGCAGGTGCGGGCAGCTTTGTCTCGACCTCGCCGAGGATTTCCAGCTGCGGGCCATGAATGGTAAAGTTTTCCTGTTGTTCAAGCTGCATAGCAAATACCTATATTGTGCTGTAGGGGCGGATGCGAGCATCGCCCCCTACAACGGCAATCAGTTGTTGATCTCCAGCATCTTCTGGCGGAGCTCGCCCTCGATGCGGCCCAGCTCCTGCTCGGCGTTGGCGCGCTTGGCCTTGCCGTCGGCGCGGATCTTATTCAGCTCATCCAGCGTCTCAATCAGCTGCTTGTTCGTCTGCTGCAGCGTCTCGATGTCCACAATGCCGCGCTCGGACTCCTTTGCAATTTCAATCGTGCCCTGCTTGAGCGTAGCAGCGTTCTTTTTCAGCAGCTCGTTCGTGGCGTCGGTCACGGCGCGTTCAGCCTGCATAGCCTGCTGGCTGTGGGCGATGCCCAGCGCCAGCACCATCTGGTTCTTCCACAGTGGGATCGTGTTCACAATGGTCGTCTGGATCTTCTCGGCCATCATCGTGTCGTTGGACTGGATCAGGCGGATCTGCGGGCCCATCTGGATGGACACATTGCGGGTCAGCTCCAGATCGTAGAGTTTCTTCTCAAAGCGGTCACACAGGTCGGCCAGGTCGCGGGCGGCCTGGGCATCCTCGGGCAGCTGGGTGCGCTGGGCCTTCTCCTGCGCGGCCTTCAGGTCGTTGGCGCGGACCTCGGCCAGCTTCTTCTTGCCGGCCAGGATGTACATCGTCAGCTCCTTGAAGTAGACAAGGTTCAGCTCATACATCTTATCCAGCATCGTGATGTCCTTCATCAGGGTGACCTGGTGGTCCTCCAGCTGGGCCTTGATGCGCTCGACGTTCTTGTCGGCGCTGTCGTAGCGGGTCTTGAGCTGCTCAATGCTGTTGGACGTCTTTTTGAAGAAGCCGAAGATGCCCTTGGGCTGCTCGGTGGCGGCGTCAAAGCCCTGCAATTCAGAAATCAGGTTCGTGATGAGTTCGCCGGTCTCGCCCATGTCCTTGGTCTTGACGCGGGAGAGCGCGGTCTCGGAGAAGTCGCTCAGCTTCTTCTGGCTGGCAGCGCCGTACTGCAAGACCATCTGGGAGTTCGTGATGTCGATTTTCTCGGCAAAGTCGTTGACCATCTTCTGCTCCTCGGGGGAGAGGGGCGTGTCCTCGACCTGCACGGGGGTCGCTTTTTTGCTTTCCGCGATGACTTTCTCATCGGCGGCGGGGTCCAGGGTCAGCGTCGGGGCCGCGGGGGCGGCATCCAGCGTCAGAGAGGGTGCGGCGGGTACGTTCAGGTCCAGTTCGTTGTTCAGGTCAGCCATAGTGATCTTCCTTTCTTGTATCCTTTATTTACTTGGCAAGGTTCTGGCTTTTCAGGATACTGTCCAGCACCTCAATATCGGTAGAAATATCCATTGCCTCAGCGCTGTAGAGCGCATCCAGCTGGTTTTCAAAGGCTGTCGCCGTCGTCTCGGCGTTGCGGCGCAGCTCAGCCTCAATCTGGGCGGCGTTCTCGCCCCTGACGCTGTTCTGCTCCAGCGCCGCGTAGGTGCCCATCAGCTTGACGACCTCGGGCAGGTAGTAGCGGGCAAAGCGGTCCACGCTGCGCGCCTTGTCGGGGGTTTTCTCCACAACGGCGGCAATGCTGCGGCCTGCCTTCTCCATGCGGTCCATGGCCCGGGAAAGCTGCGGGTCGGGGATTGCCTCGTTCAGTTTATGCAGTGCATCGAGGTTTGCGGCAATGCCGTTCAGCATGGCATCCACGTCCTCACTGCCTGTGGCATAGGGCACGTAGGTGCGCACCACGCGGGTAGGGCAGAGCTTTGTGCCCGCAAAGTAGGCGCCCGCGCTGACCGCGGCGGTCAGCACCAGCCCGCCCAGCGTGTAGATGGGCCCCAGCAGGGCCATAATAGGCCACACCAGCGCCGCCATATAGACCGGCAGCACCGGGCGTTTGGTTTTTTCCTGCCATTTGCTCATGCAGGCACCTCCCGTATCATCATTCCGTAGGGGCGGATTCCATATCCGCCCGGTCCGTGCCGGGCTGCCTGCGGGCGGATATGGAATCCGCCCCTA
>ENA-OWON01000097-OWON01000097.1-gut-metagenome-genome-assembly--contig:-NODE-97-length-60497-cov-7.618752_pt1 | contig 60497 bp, 60 predicted proteins | sample MGYA00248257_ERZ651798 | MGnify/ENA primary metagenome ERZ651798 (study PRJEB26908, sample SAMEA4031708) | gut metagenome | biome: gut; feature: normal infant; material: stool | place: China | collected 2015 ... | reverse complement strand
GAATTTCTAATCCAAAATCGAGCTGAGGTGATTAGCATGAGTATATTCGAATATAACAAGGATGAAGAAGAGAAAAAACTGAGGAAGGCTGAATTTGAGGCTGGTCTGGAGGAAGGGCGAAAGGCTGGAATCGAAGAAGGCCGAAAAGCTGGAATTGAAGAAGGTCGAATTGAACTGCTAAAGCAACAAATCCAAAGAAAACTTTCCAAAGGAAAATCAATAGATGAGATAGCAGAAGAATTAGAAGAATCCGTTACCGTTATACAGAACCTTATAGTTGATGGTGAAACAAAAAAATAGTTTAAACAGAAGAAGCTGCAAACTAAGAAATTAGCGAGCAGCTTCTTCTTTATATGAGCGCAGTTTTCATTTGAGATTGAAAGTTAATCTGTTTTCTTTTATAATAAGAGAGATAGTCACAATGGAGATAGATTGTGAACGAGCAGAGAAAAGGAGAAAGAATACAAAATGGAAAAGAATGTATTAGCAGTTATTGCAGGACGTGAGATTACAGAAGAGGAGTTGAACGCATTTATCCAGAGACTGCCTAGAGAACAGCAGATGTATGCGACAAATCCACAGTTTAGAGAGCACTGCAAAGAGCAGTTAATCGCGATGAATGTACTTGCACAGTGTGGAGTTGATGAAAAACTGGAGGAGACAGAAGAGTTCCAGAAGCTTATTGCGGATGTTAAAAAAGACATTTTAGCACAGCTTGTATTAAAGAATACATTAGATGCAGTAACAGTTTCAGATGAAGAAGCAAAAGAATTCTTTGAGAATAATAAGCAGCGTTATGCAAAACCTGCTACAGTAAGTGCAAAACATATTTTGACAGATTCAGAAGAAAAATGTAATGACATTTTAGAAAAAATTACAAGTGGAGAGAAAGAGTTCGAGGAAGCTGCGAAAGAATTTTCTACATGTCCATCAGGAGCACAAGGAGGAGACCTTGGAGAGTTTGGCAGAGGACATATGGTGAAAGAGTTTGAAGAAGCAGCATTTGCAGCAGAGGTTGGACATGTTGTAGGACCGGTTCAGACTCAGTTCGGATATCATTTGATTAAGGTTGAACAGAAGAATGATGCCAAGGAAGCAGATTTTGAAGAAGTCAAAGAACAGATTAAAGCAGAAGCTTTGAAACAGAAACAGGATAAAGCTTATTTAGATAAAGTAAATGAATTAAAAGCAAAATATATTCAGTAAGAATGCAGAGGCATTCTTGAAAAATAAGTATGTTTAAATTCTACTTATTCCCGTAAGATTATGAGAATATAATCAAAAATCAAGATAGTTAGTTAGATTGGAGAAAATATGAAGAAACGAAGTGCGATATTATTGGCTTTATTATTGAGTGTATCTATGATAAGCCCGGCATTAACCTATATGCAGGTTTATGCTGAAGACAGTGTGAATAATGTGATTGTAGAAAGCGAGGAGCCGATAAACATTTCGGGTGCGGGTGAAGTAGAAACACAGCCGGAACAAAGTGGTGACAATGTGAACAGCGGGACTGATACAACAGATACAGAGGATGCCGGACAAATCGAGGAAGATAAAGAAGCAGGTGAGAATGCAGGCAAAGGTGAGGATGAGAGTACAACTAAGAGTGATGAACTGACAGGGGAAGAAGAAACTGTTTCAAAACCAGAAACAACTCCAACACCGGAGCCTGCACCTTTACCAAATCCGGAGCCTGCACCAGAACCGGAACCTAAACCGGAGCCTACACCAGAACCGAACCCAGAACCGGGAGAAGATACAAAAGTTCTCGAAGATGGAACATATAAAGTGCAGGTGACATCAAGCAGTGCTATGTTTAAAGTGACAGATTGTGTATTAACAGTAAAAGAGGGATTGATTAGTGCACAATTAACGTTGAGTGGAAAAGGATATGGATATCTGTATTCAGGTACTGCAAAGCAGGCAGCTGCGGCAGAGGCATCACAATGGGCACCATATGTAGTAAATGACAATGGTGGATACATGTATACAATCCAGATAAGCGGGCTGGATACAGAAATTCCGGTTGCAGCTTATTCTATAAAGAATAAAAAATGGTATGATAGAACACTGGTATTCCAGTCAGACTCTTTGCAGAAACTGGAAGATGGAGGAAATGGTGACGGCGGAATTTTGCCAAATCCACCGCAGCCTTCACAACCGATAACTCCGGTAACACCGACGGAGCCAACAACACCAACTGTTCCTACCGTGCCAACGATTCCGGAAGTGCCAACACCAGGAACTGGAAGTAATGGAAATACAGGAAATACAGGTACAGATACTGACACTGGCTCAAAATACGATTCTAATACAAGTGGTTCTACCTCAAAAGTAGAAAGTACAACAGCCTTGGCAGATGGAACATATACTCCGGATGGCTTTAAGTGGTCAGGCGGAACCGGAAAAGTGCAGATTACATGTAATGAGATTACAATTCAAAACGGACAGGCATTTGCAACATTGGTATTTAGCAGTGACCATTATCAATATGTAAAAGCAAACGGAAATACATATTATACGACAAAGGGTTCAGGAACTGCGACAGCGGTAATTCCGGTGGCATTAAATCAGAATAACCGCATTATAGCAATGACGGATAAGATGTCAGTGGCACATGAGATTGAGTATCACATTTATGTATATCTGGCAGCCGCTAACGGAAGTAATGCAAATGAAAGTAAAGCAATAGGAAGCGGCAATAATGATAGTAAGACACTCGATGAAGAAGCTCCGGAAATCATGGGGCTGGAATATCAGTCAGAAACAAAAGTAGAACATGCAGAATGTTTCAAGATTTATCATTATGAAAAAGGAATTGTTCTCTTAGAAGTAGATATGACAAAAAATACTGCCAGAGAGTCTGAAAAAGAAGAAGATAAGAAAACATCTGAAGATGCAACAGCAAAACTTTATCAGGCAAATATTGTAAAGTATTTACTTGTTCCGGAAAATGTAAACATCCCGGTCGGACTTGACCAGGACATGATACTTATAAATATCCCGGCAGACAGAGCTTATGTAGCATCTGAAGAAATTTTGAAAACGATGGAGCAATTAGATTTGCTGGATTTGGTAGCTGCAGTTGGTTCTAAGAAAAAAGACTGTACAATTTCTGAAATCGCAGACAGAATGAGTAAAGGAAAAGATGGTAAATCAGCAGAAGTTGTATATGGAGGAAGCTATGATGCTCCAAAATATAAAACCTTAGTAAAACAAAAAGTAGACCTTGCAATCTTCCCGGCATCAATCCTTCCTCAAAAAGAGAGCGATACAAACAAAGATACGCTTACAGTAAAAGAACAGACAGAACGTTTTAACGAATATACAGAAAAATTTGCAATGCTTGGAATTCCATTTATCGTAGACTGTTCAGCAAATGAAAAGACTGAGCTCGCGAAAAAAGAATGGATAAAAGTATACAAAGTGTTATTCGGATGCGAAGAAGCCATTGGGGACGGGGAATAGTGGCTCTTCTGATACGGGAAGTGTACAAAACGACAGGTGAATGATATGAAAAGAAAATGGTATCAATATATTGTAGTTCTGCTTATATGCATATTTGCTTTAACCGGATGTGGTTCGTCGCAGGAGAAGGAGAAAGAAAATCAAGACTCAGCCCCTGAGATTGCCGGGCTTACCTATGAAAAAACAATGGATCTGACCTATGCAGAAGAATTTGATGTATACTATTACAAAGACGGATATAAGCTGATTAATATTCAGGAAAGCGGAAAATATTTAATCGTGCCGGAAGGAAAAGAAGCTCCGGAAGGATTGGATGAAGACATTAAAATAATCCAGCAGCCATTACAGCATGTCTATATGGCAGCCAGTGCCTCTATGTCCTTGATCGCCTCTATAGATGCGGTGGATTGCGTGAAGTTTTCCGGGTTGGACGAATCAGATTGGTATGTCGATGCTGCCAGACAGGCCATGCAGGATGGAAACATGATATATGCCGGGAAATACAGTGAGCCGGATTATGAAAATTTGGTAGACGGAGATTGTGATCTGGCAATTGAGTCGACGATGATACTGCACACACCAAAAGTACAGGAAATGATAGAAGATCTGGATATTCCGGTGCTGATAGACTATGCAAGTTATGAATCCCATCCGCTTGGAAGAACAGAGTGGGTAAAACTGTATGGAGCTTTGTTTAATAAAGAAACAGAAGCAGAAAACTTCTTCTCTGAGCAGGCAAAAATCATCGAAGATTTGGAAGGCTTTGAAAATACAGAAAAGACGGTGGCATATTTTTATATCAATACAGATGGAACTGTAGTAGTTCGAAAATCTGATGATTACATACCGGCTATGATCGAGATAGCGGGAGGACGATATGCATTTTCGGATTTAAAGAATCCGGATAATAATGCTCCATCAGTAAAACTGACAATGGAAGAATTTTATGCGACAGCAGTAGATGCAGATTATCTGATTTACAATGGAACAATTGTGGGACAAGTAAGCAGCATTAAAGAATTAGAAGCAAAAAACAATTTGTTTTCAGAATTTAAAGCTGTGAAAAACGGAAATGTCTGGTATACAGGAAAAAATCTCTATCAGTCAACGGATACAGTCGGTGAATTGATCCGAGATATTCATTTAATGCTGACAGAAGAAAATCCACAAAATATGACATTTTTACAGAAAATGGAATAATTAAGATAATGGTGAGATAAAAGATTGGTGAGAAAATATGGAAAATCATAGTTTTCAAATGGAAAATTTAAAAAGACGTTCCAGATATACGATGGTGTTTATCACAATGGCAATTCTATTTTTTATAATTGTAGTGTTAAATATCAATACAGGAAACGTACATATTTCGGTGGCAAAAATCTTGAAAATTTTATTTTTAAGAGACGGAGAAGCTGTAGAATATAATATTATATGGAAAATCCGATTGCCGAGAATATTGATGGCAGCATTGCTCGGAGGAGCATTGTCATTGTCGGGATTTTTGCTGCAGACATTTTTCTCAAATCCAATTGCAGGACCTTTTGTGTTAGGAATATCCTCCGGTGCAAAGATGGCAGTGGCCATGACTATGATTGTTTTTTTGAAATATATAGGCACATTTTCTTCCTATACGCTTGTAATGGCTGCATTTATCGGGGCATTGATTTCGACAGGATTTATTTTGCTGATGTCAAAAAAAATACATCATATGGCTTCGTTACTTGTTGGAGGAATTATGATAGGATATATCTGTTCCGCAATCACAGATTTTGTAGTCACTTTTGCGGATGATTCGGATATCGTAAATCTGCACGGCTGGTCACAGGGAAGCTTTTCGGGAACCAGCTGGAGTAATATTGGGGTGGCTGCAGTGATTGTGGGAATTACGGTGATTTTTACATTTTTCCTGTCAAAGCCAATTGGGGCATACCAGTTAGGAGAAGGGTATGCACAGAGCATGGGAGTAAACATTAAACTCTTCCGTGTGGCATTGATTTTATTGTCGAGTATTCTGTCAGCATGTGTGACAGCATTTGCCGGACCAATCTCATTTGTAGGAATTGCGGTTCCGTTTCTCACAAGAAAAGCATTTGGGACAGCAAGGCCACTCATTATTATTCCCGGAACATTTTTTGCGGGAGCGGTATTTTGCATGTTGTGTGATTTGATTGCGAGAATGGTACTGGCACCGACAGAGTTAAATATCAGCACAGTAACGTCTATATTAGGAGCTCCGATTGTAATTTATATGATGCTGAAGCGTGAGAAGGGAAGATAAGAGATGACAAATCATTATATCCGGCTAGATAATCTGGCGGTAGGTTATCAGGGAAAAGCGTTGATCCATGATATTAACATAGGGATTAACAAAGGTGAAATTGTAACATTGATCGGACCGAATGGTTCGGGAAAGTCCACGATTTTAAAGAGCATTACAAGACAACTAAAGTGGATTGCAGGAAATGTGTTTTATGATGATACGTCTCTTTTACAATTGTCTTACAAGGAAATGGCTTCGAAGATGGCGGTGATTTTGACAGAACGAATCAAAACGGAGTATATGACTTGTCACGATGTAGTAGCAATGGGACGTTATCCATATACCGGGCGGTTAGGAATTTTAACAGCCAAGGATGAGAAAATCGTCGAAGAAGCAATGGAGACGGTGCATGCATTAGAGTTGGGAAATTGTAATTTTAATGAAATCAGTGACGGACAAAGACAACGTATTTTGCTTGCAAGAGCAATTTGTCAGGAACCGGAAGTGATGATTTTAGACGAGCCAACTTCCTTTTTGGATGTGAAACATAAGCTTGAGCTACTCTCAATTTTGGAGCGTATGGTGAGAGAAAAGCATATTACAGTTATTATGTCCTTACATGAAATTGAGCTGGCACAGAAGGTTTCGGATAAAGTGATGTGTGTGAAGGGCGAGACGATTACTCATTATGGACAACCGGAGGATATTTTTACAGAGCCAATTATCCGAGAATTATATGAGATAGAAAATGGATATTTTGATCCGTTATTTGGAAGCATGGAATTACCGAAGATAGAAGGAAAGCCAAAGACCTTTGTTATATCTTCTGGAGGAAATGGAATACCAATCTACCGGAAACTTCGAAAGGAGCAGATACCTTTTATAGCAGGAATTTTATATCAAAATGATGTGGATTACCAGGTGGCAAAGGTATTGGCGACACAAGTAATCGAAGAAACTCCATTTGAAGAAATAAGCAATCGGGCGTATGAGGAGGCAATTAAGGCAGTACAAATGTGCGATACAGTGATCGATGCAGGAGTACAGATTGGCAGTGCGAATCGAAAGTTGTTAAATATCATTGAAGAAGCTAAAAGACTGGGGAAAATGTGAAGCCCGGTCTTTTTCTAAGTACAGCAACTCAATATAAAGAAAACCTGCTTGAGTAAAGTACTCAGGCAGGTTTTTCTTTTGTAATCCAGAAGAATGTAAAAACAAAAATAATACCTTTTGCAATTGATGTAAGCGAGACCGCCCACCAGATTCCGTCAAGCCCGAGTGTGCTCTGTCCAAGGACAATCGCAAGAGGAATACGTGCACTTGTAAATAAAATAGAAATAACACTGCAAAGGTGTGTTTTTCCAAGTCCGGATAATGCACCGATTGTAGTAAGCTCGACACACATAAAAGCTTCACTGAAGCCTACAATAACAAGGTATCCGACTGCGGTAGCAATGGCTTTTGGTTCATGGAAGAAAAGAGAGGCAATTGTGTTTGGAGCAAAAACAAACAACATTGTAATTAATAAGCCCCAGATACCAACCGTAAATAATGAGGCACGATACCCTTTCTTTACTCTGTCCATCTTACCGGCACCATAGTTTTGCCCGATAAATGCATTCAAAGCAGAAGCAAATCCATCAGCGGTATTCCATGAAACAGATTCAATCTGTCCGCCAACTCTTTGCGTAGCAATGGCTTCCGCCCCAAAGGCAGATACCATGCGGGTCAGTATCATAGAAATTGCACAGTAAGCCATTCCTTGAAGTGCAGTTGGAATTCCAATTTTACATATACCTGCAACATGTTCAAAATGCATTTTCGCAATTAACCGAGTCTTTTTCAATACGTTGTCTTTCTTTTGCTTTATAACGCCTAAAATCATAACGCTCATAACAACAAACTGAGCGGTAACTGTTGCGATAGCTGCACCTGCCACACCAAATTTAGGAAATGGTCCCGGTCCGAGAATTAGAACAGGATCTAAGATCATATTCAGTACAAGTCCAACCAAGTTGGCTAAAAAAGGTGTTTTTGAGTCACCTTGTGCAGTATAAATTCCTGTCATGGTTAATGTTAAAAATGAAAAAACAATAAGTCCACAGGCAATTTTAGTATAAGAGATGGCAGCAGTCCATGCTTCCGGATCGGTTAAATGGAAGAATCCTACCAACTGATTCGTAAACAATAAAGAAACAGCAGCATATAATAACCCCATAAAAGTAGATAATTGTATTGCTGTCTGTGCATAAGCATGTGCTTTTTTTCGGTCCCCCCGACCGATACATTGTGCCACCTGTACCTGACCACCCATTCTAGCCATAGAGGCTAATCCCTGTGAGAGCCAGGTGAACATACCACCGACACCGACACCAGCAACGGCCTTAGAGCCGAGCAATCCGATCCATGCCATGTCAGTAAGATTGTATAATGTCCCCAAAAAAGAAGATGCCATAATAGGAATGGCAAGCTTAGTTAATGTTTTTAAAATAGGACCTTTTGTTAAGTTCCCTTGTTCCAAAATTTCACTTCCTTATCATAAATATTTTCATAGCGATGAATATCTATAGAATTATATCACCTCATCTATGTTTTGTCTAACAGTCTTCGCATGCACTTACATCTTTGATTACCGCTGGGTAGTTCCGCTTCTTAATCTGCGCAATTACTCCTTCTGCTGATTTATCCCACTTCATTTCAACTACTAATGCCGGAAGATTCGATATTTTTGGGGGAATATACAATATCTGCATAAATGCTTTTACATAAGCGTACATTTACTTCTAAATTTGCATGTGCTATGATGATATAGCTATGAAGAAAGAAGGTAATAGATATGGAAACAGAAAGATATTCGATTATATTTAGCAGTTCAACAGGGAATACAAAGGAACTTGCGGATACAATTTACGAGGTACTTCCAAAAGAAAAATGCGATTATTTTGGTGTGAACAAAGAAGAACCACAGTCTGATAAAGTATATATAGGATTTTGGACAAATCAGGGAAATGCGGATAAAGAGACGTTAGAATTGTTGAAAAAACTCAAAAATAAGAAAATTTTCTTGTTTGGAACAGCTGGGTTTGGTGGCAGTCAGGAGTACTTTCAAAAGGTGCTTGGACAGATTAAAGAAAGCATTGATTCAAGCAACACAATTATTGGTGAATATATGTGTCAGGGCAAGATGCCACAATCTGTGAGAGAACGCTATGTGAAGATGAAAGAACAGCCAAATCATATGCCAAATCTTGACATGATGATTAAAAATTTTGACAGTGCATTATCACATCCGGATAAAAATGATCTGGATAAGTTAAGAAAAATGGTTGAGGAATAGAAGTTTGTTAATATTTTCCTGAAATCAAAGATAATAGACTTTCTCCATTGTTAAAATTCTCCAGACATGTTATAGTATATCTCAGTGTGAATCGTAAAGAAATGGAGGAAAAAACGATGAATTTAAGAGAAAAATACGGTGAATGGGGAATTATTCTGGGAGCAACTGAAGGAGTGGGAAAAGCCTTTGCAGAAAAAATTGCTTCTGAGGGAATGAGTGTTGTTCTTGTAGGAAGAAGAGAAGAGATGCTGCAGGAACTTGGAAAAAATATCAGTGAAACATATGGCGTAGATCATATGGTTATCCGTGCGGATTTTGCACAGTCTGACTGTACAGATAAGATTTTTGAAGCAACAAAAGATCTTGATATGGGATTCATGAGTTATGTTGCCTGTTTCCATACATTTGGGAAATTACAGGATACTCCATGGGAGAAGCATGAGCAGATGATTAATGTTAACGTTATGACTTTCTTAAAATGCTTCTATCACTATATGGGAATCTTTGCAAAACAGGATCGTGGTGCTGTGATCAATGTATCTTCTTTAACAGCAATCAGCAGTTCACCATATAATGCACAGTATGGTGCAGGTAAATCCTATATTAAAAAGTTGACAGAAGCTGTAGCAGCAGAATGTGAGAGTACAAATGTTGATGTGGAGGTTATTACTTTAGGCACAACAATAACACCAAGTCTGTTAAGCAACCTTCCGGGCGGACCGGCAGGAGAAGCTGTTATGAAGACTGCTATGACACCGGAGGCTTGCGTTGAAGAAGCATTTGACAATCTCGGAAAATCTCTTTCTGTTATTGCAGGCGAACATAATAAAGCAAATGTTCATAATTGGCAGGCAAATAAAACAGATGATGAATATATCCGTTATATGGGATCATTTTATTCTAATAACTAATAAGATTTAAAGTGTTGGGCATTTATCAGATTAGCTGTTTTTCCTATTTGGAAAAGCAGCTAGTTTGCGCTTTTACTTTCTATTTTTATTTAAGACGATAAGAGCTGCTATTACAAGAATTAAAAAATTATAAGTAAATGATATGTTAAGAAGTAAGAAACATAATAACAAAAAGATAAGAAGAGGAGAAAAGAAAGATGAGTACAAAAGTAGAACATGCATTGGAATTGCATAACAGAGGATGTAATTGTGCACAGGCGGTAGCTTGTTCTTTTTGTAAAGAATTTGGTATTGATGAAGATGAAATGTTTCGTATAGCAGAAGGCTTTGGCCTTGGTATGGGATGCATGGAGATGTGTGGTGCACTTTCAGGAATGGCAATGATCATAGGGCTTGATAATAGCAAGGGAAGTACGGAAGAAGGTTCTAAAACGAAGGGGACTACATATAAAAAGATAAGAGAACAGGTAGAACGGTTCGTTGGGAAAAATGGATCATGCATCTGTCGTGAACTGAAGGGTGTTGATACTGGAAAGGTATTGTGCAGTTGTTCTCAGTGTATTGAAGATGCAGTGAAATTGACGGAGAAGTACCTGGCTGAAAGATAAAATATTTGTTTTTATCACCACATATATATAATCATAGATGACATAATCAAAAAGGTGTGGTATACTTTATCCTATTAAACTGATAAATTATGGAGGAAGAAAGATGAATATTGTATGTTTAGATCTCGAAGGAGTGCTTGTACCGGAAATCTGGATTGCATTCGCAGAAGAAAGTGGTATTCCGGAGCTCAAAAGAACTACAAGAGATGAACCTGATTATGATAAGCTCATGAACTGGAGAATTCAGATATTAAAAGAACATGGACTTGGATTAAAAGAAATACAGGAGACGATTGCAAAGATTGATCCAATGCCGGGAGCAAAAGAGTTCCTGGATGAGCTTCGTTCTATCACACAGGTTATTATTATAAGTGATACATTTACACAGTTTGCAAGTCCACTTATGGAAAAACTGGGATGGCCGACTATTTTCTGTAATTCACTTGAAGTTGCAGAAACTGGAGAAATCACAGGATTTAAAATGAGATGTGAAAAGTCAAAGCTTACAACAGTGAAAGCACTGCAGTCTATCGGGTATGATACGATAGCAAGTGGAGACAGCCACAACGATTTGGGTATGATTCAGGCAAGTAAGGCTGGCTTTCTTTTTAGAAGTACAGATGCTATTAAGAAAGAGTATCCGGAACTTCCGGCATACGAGGAATATAGTGAGTTGCTTGCGGCAATTAAAGAGACGTTGTAAAAATCCATATTTGACAATTGAAAAGTAATGAAACGACTACAATCTTCGAAATATGAATAGATGTAGTCGTTTTTTGTGGAATATGCAAGGAATGCAGAAACAAAGTAGGATAAAAATGAGACAGTTTGGAAAAAAGATAATAAAACATATAAAGAAAAGTAAAAAATTAAAACAACAAGTTATATTGATTATTGTGTATCTGACAGCTATTCTTTTTACAATGTGCGATGCATGGCTATATCACATCCCAATTGCAAAATTAACTGAAGTAGAAACAATGGAATCGGGTGAAACAAAAAGTACGCGCGGAACTATGGAAACAGAATATAAACAAAGTATTCGCGGAATTGTTCTTAATGGAAAAAGTAAGGGGAAAATGATAGGGGCATCAAATGAGTATACTTACACTGGGATGTTAAGTCAGAAATATCATAAAGGGGATAAAGTATTTTTAAATGGCACAAAAGATGATATCAAATTAGGAATAAGAGGTTTGAAGCGTGATACAGAATTAGTGAGTTTAATAGGATTTTTATTTATTTTACTTGTAATAGTTACAGGAAGACAAGGAGTATTGACAATTATTACAGTATTGATGAATATCGTGATATTTATAATTGGATTTATATGTGCGGAAAATACTTCTAATGTGTTGGAAATTTGTAGCAGGATGATAGTATTTTTTGCAGTTGCAACGCTGATTGGTTTAAATGGAATCAATAAAAAAACAATAGCGTCAATAGTATCGACATTGATTGTCCTTGTAATAATCATGGGGGCATTTGATATTGTAATTACTTATTCACAAGAGGTAGACTATTCAACAATGGAATATCTTGGGAGTATAGATAATCCAGATGAAATTTTTCATGCAGAGATATTACTTTCTGGAATAGGTGCAATTATGGATGTGGCGGTTGCCATAGCTACAGCCTTGAGTGAAATCATTAGGAAGAAACCAGATGTGACATTTTTACAACTTTTTAAATCGGGAAGAGAAATAGGATATGACATCATGGGGACTATGATAAATGTATTGCTGTTTGTATTTGTATGTGGATTGATTCCAACATGTTTGATTCGAATGAATAATGAAATACGGTTTATGACAATTATTAAGTTGCATATTCCATGTGAATTATGTCGGTTTTTTATTGAAAGTACAGGAATTGTTCTTGCCATTCCGGTTTCTATTTTAATTACTTCATTAATAATGAAAATGACGATAAAGAGGAGAAAAATAACATGCTGATGGCATTGGGCGTAATTTTATTGATTTCTATTGTAGTTGTCGGTGGAGACAGAGGAGTAGTATCTCTGATAGCATTGTGCGGAAATCTGTTTGTGATAAGTTTGGCAATTTGGCTTATGGCATCTGGAATGCCAGTTCTTTTTACTACGATAGGAGCAGGTTTTTTGATTTCATGTATTACGTTGTTTTATCAAAATGGTTCTAACGTGAAAACGTGGAATGCATTTATAGCGGTATTACTTACAATGAGTATATTATTTTTTGCTGTATATTTTGTAATATGGAAAAGCGAAGCAGGTGGATTAAATGAAATACAGGCAGTAGGAGAAGACGTATTTTATTATAATATGAATTTAGATATTAATATGCAAAAAGTTGCAGTGTCTGTGATTATACTTAGTACATTGGGAACAGTTCTTGATATGGCATTGACAGTTACAACATCAATATATGAAGTGAAAATGCATAGAGTAGATTTAAAAATGGAAGAAGTAATGGAAAGTGGAATTCAAATAGGAAGAGAAGTGATTGGGACAACAGTGAATACATTGTTATTTGCATATTTAGGTGAGTCATTATTGCTTTTTGCATATTTAAAAATCCAGGATTATTCAATAGAGATTATATTAAATTCTAAAATTCTATTTCAGAATTGTGTTTCAATGATTTTTGGAGCTATTTCATGTGTGATTGTGATTCCGATAGCGGCATGGTTAATGGCAAAATTTGTGTGAGAATAAGCCGTTAGCTAACTATGACCGTAATATAAATAAAGAATCCATTTGTTGCTGGTCACAGGTACTGTGAACAGCAACATCCATTTCTATGATTTCTATGATTGCACAGAGTCATCCTTTTTATATGATATAAATTGTGGTATACTCATTTATACGAGAAATATGGAGAGGGAACGATATGAAAAAGATATTGATGATAGGAACTGGGGGGACGATTGCTTCGAAACAAACAGAATACGGACTTGCACCCGGGCTTTCGCCGGAGGATATTTTGACTTATATACCTGCAGTTGCAAAGATTTGTGAAGTAGAGTCTATTCAAGTTTGCAATTTAGATAGTACAAATGTAACACCTGATCATTGGAAATTATTGGTGAAAACAATAGAAGAAAATTATAATGAGTATGATGGATTTGTAATTTGTCACGGAACGGATACTTTGGCATATACAGCAGCGGCACTGTCTTATATGATTCAGAATTCCAGAAAACCGATTGTTGTTACAGGCGCACAGAAACCGATAGAAATGGATGTTACTGATGCAAAGACGAATTTGCTGGATAGTTTTATATATGCTTCGGATAATGATTCTCAGGATGTGAATATAGTATTTGACGGGAAAGTTATTGTTGGAACAAGAGCAAGAAAAGAGAGAGCAAAGAGCTATAATGCATTTACAAGCATCAATTTTCCATATCTTGCAGTAATCCAAGATGGTGTTTTGGTACGTTATATTACAGAAATGCCGTACACAGGTCCAGTCAGATTCTATTATGAAATGAAAAATAGTGTGTATGTGTTGAAATTGATTCCAGGAATGAAGGCAGATATTTTACCTTACTTGTTTGAAAATTATGACTGTCTTGTCATTGAGAGTTTTGGAGTGGGTGGAATTCCAGAGAGCTTATTAGAAGAATTTTACGAAGAAATGAATAAATGGAAAGACAAAGGCAAAATTGTTGTGATGACTACGCAGGTTGCAAATGAAGGAAGTAATATGACTGTATACGAAGTTGGCAAGCGTGTAAAACTGGACTTTAAATTACTGGAAGCGTATGATATGACGTTGGAAGCAACTATTACGAAGATGATGTGGTTAATGGCGTTGGGGGATCAGCGATATGAAGAAATGAAACGCGATTTCTATCGTTTGATCAATCATGACATTTTATTTACAAAACGAGAATGGGATGAGAAATGAGGAAGAGTAGTATATGAAGATAAAAATTGGAATTGTAGGGACAAATAAAATCAGTCATAAATTTTGTGAGGCGGCTATACAAAATCCTCAAACGGAGTTATTTGCAGTATATTCAAGGGCACAACAGACAGGAGAGAGCTTTGCTCAAAAGTATAATATAAAGCACGTATTTACTGATTATACAGATTTTTTAGATTCAGGACTGGATGCGGTTTATATTGCATCACCAAATTATATTCATTGCGAACAGGCAATACAGGCAATGGAATCCGGAAAGCATGTATTATGCGAGAAGGTTATGGCAATTAATGAGCAGGAAGCAGAAGCAATGATTGCGTGTGCAAAGAAAAACCATGTAATTCTTTTAGAGGCAATGAGGTCAGATTTTGATCCTGCTTTTGAATTAGTGAAAGAGCAGCTTCCTAGAATTGGAACATTGAGGAGAGTGGAATTTGAATTTTGTCAGTATTCCAGCAGATACGATAATTTCCTTAATGGAATTGTGGAAAATGCTTTTGATCCGGAGTTATTGAATTCAGCGGCACGTGATATTGGAGTATATTGTATCCATGCAATTGTTCGTTTGTTTGGAGAACCGGAAAAGGTAGAGACGTATTCTACATTTCTTTCAAATGGATTTGAAGGTAGTGGAGTTGTTTTGATGAAATATCCGGATTTTCTGGCACAGGCAGTATATTCGAAAATTACAGCTTCGGTTAATCCGAGTGTGATTCAAGGAGAAAAAGGTTCTATTTTATTGAATCATATTGGCAGTCCGACAGAAATCGAGATAAGACTGCGCAAGGGAGACAGGGACGGACTAGAAGGTGGAACGTGTGAAAAACTACCATACAAGCCGGTAGAAAATAATATGATTTATGAGATTCAGAAATTTTATGAGCTTATAAAGGAAGAAAATGTAGAACACCCATATCTGGATATTTCCCTGAATACAATCCGAATTATAGATCAGATTCATAAATCTGATAAAATTGCTAGGAAAAGTTGATGAAATTTGTTAGAATTTATGTATGACTTAAGAAAAGGAGATAAGTGATAATGAGAGATGAAACAAAATGTCTGCATGCAGGCTATACACCTAAAAATGGAGAACCACGAGTGCTTCCAATTGTACAGAGTACTACATATGTATATGATTCAGCAGCAGAAGTAGCTGCAATTTTTGATGATCCGACAAAAGGGCTTTGCTATTCCAGATTTGGAAATCCAACAGTAATGGCAGTAGAAGAAAAGATTGCTGCATTAGAAGGTGGAGTAGGTGCGATGTGTACTACGTCCGGTCAGGCAGCAACATTGCTTTCTATTTTAAATATTTGTGAGGCAGGAGACAGCATTATCAGTGTTCCACAGATTTATGGAGGAACGATCAATCTGTTTTCATTTACATTAAAAAAACTTGGAATTGAGTGTATTTACGTAGATGCAGCCTCAAGTGATGAAGAGATTAAGGCAGCATTTAAGCCAAATACAAAACTTGTTTTTGGAGAGACACTTGCCAATCCGGCGTTAGTTGTATTTGATATTGAGCGTTTTGCTAATATTGCACATGAAATGAATGTACCGCTTATTGTTGATAATACATTTGCAACACCAATTTTATGTAAACCATTTGAGTTTGGTGCAGATATCGTGATTCATTCGACAAGTAAATATATGGATGGACATGCAGTTCAGATTGGCGGTGTAATTGTTGACAGTGGTAAGTTTGATTGGACAAATGGAAACTTTCCAGGACTCACAGAGCCAGATGAATCTTATCACGGAATCTCTTATACAGAAAGTTATGGGAACATGGCATATATTATTAAAGCCAGAATGCAGTTGATGCGTGATTTTGGAGTGTATCCGGCAGCACATTCCGCATTTTTATTGAACATGGGATTAGAGACGCTTCCTGTTCGTATGAAACAGTATTGTGAAAATGCAATGACGGTTGCAAAATATCTGGAAGCATCTCCGGCAGTAGAGAAGGTAAATTATCCAGGGTTAGAATCCGATGTATGTCATGCACTTGCAGAAAAATATTTGAAAGGATGCAGTGGAGTTATTTCCTTTATAATTAAGGGTGGCCGTCCTGCAGCTGCTAAATTTATGGATTCATTGCATCTGGCATCCAATGAAGTACATGTTGCTGATATTCGTACGTGTGTGCTTCATCCTGCATCAGAGACACACCGTCAGCTGACAGATGAACAGCTTGTGGCAGCGGGAATTGATGGTGGAATGATCAGAATTTCAGTTGGTCTTGAAAATATTGATGATATTATTGAAGACTTAGAAGTAGCATTTGCGGCAGTTATGAAGGAGTTTTAGGATACTTCGTCAGCTTATTTTTGAAATGAAAATATAAAAAAGAACGTTGTCGTGTATTTAGAAATACGGTATACGATAACGTTCTTTTTGTCTGTTTAATGAGAGTGTGAATGCAAAATATTAAATGAAAGTTACATGATACCGGCATTATCAAAAAATGTGACATCAGTAGGATATACATAACTGTCACCGATTGTATGTAACAGTACAACATTCAAATGATTATTTAAATTCTTTTTATCTAATTTAATTGCACCGGTCAAATCTTCAATTGGAAGATTACATGAAAACGGAAGACCATATGTTTGGAGGAGCTGCTTGATTTCATCGGAACAGCCATCTTTAGTTAATCCTTTTTCTTCAGCGATTTTACTAATCTGATACATACCGATTGCTACGGCTTCGCCATGACTTTCACGCTCATAATGATAATATTGTTCAATTGTGTGTGCGAGTGTATGACCAAAATTTAATAGCATACGTTCTCCGGTGTCGAACTGGTCATGTTCGACAACAATACGTTTGATATCTACGCATCGTGCAATGATAGAAGCAAGTTCCGGTTTTAAATCCTCAAAAGAAATATGGTTTTTCAAGGTATTAAAAAGCGTTGCATCTTTAATGCAGCCATATTTAATCACTTCACCCATTCCGTCATTGATATATCGCGCAGGTAATGTGTTTAATACATCTGGATCAATAAGAACCATTTTGGGATGGAAAAACGCACCGACCAGATTTTTCCCTTGTGGAAGATCGACAGCGACTTTTCCACCGACTGAGGAATCAACCTGAGCCAGAAGAGAAGTTGGGATCTGAACCAGTTTTACGCCTCGCAGGAAACTGGAAGCTGCAAATCCTGCAAGGTCTCCAATTACGCCGCCACCAAGAGCAATGACAAGATCGCTTCTGGAAATTTTTGCGTCAAGCATAGCGGAATAGATCTTAGGTAAAGATTCAAAACTTTTTGTTGGTTCTCCATGTGGTAAGACGAGTGTATGGCATTCATAATTTTGCAGAGAATTCAATACTGTTTCGCCATATAGTGGGAATACATTATCATCGGAAATCAAGATGATTTTTTTCCCTTGATAGAATTTTGAAATATATTCTCCGGCGTGTGGAAGAATACCATTTTCAATATAAATAGGATAACTGTTTTCTCCTAAGTTTACTGTTAATTCCATAGTTTGTTCTCCTTGAAACTAGATTCTTTTATCTACGACAGCAGCAATCTGACGGATCTGTTTCATTAGTGCGTCAAATTTCTCTGGTTTTAATGATTGTGCACCATCACAAAGAGCACTGTCAGGATCATTATGTACTTCAATCATCAATCCGTTTGCTCCGGCAGCGATAGCAGCTTTTGCCATAGGTTCTACAAGCCACCATTTTCCACCGGCGTGACTTGGGTCAATGATAACAGGAAGATGAGTTTTGCTGTTTAATACAGGAATGCTCTGAAGATCCAATGTGTTTCTTGTGAAGGATTCAAAAGTACGGATACCGCGTTCACAGAGAATTACATTTTCATTACCGGAAGCCATAATATATTCTGCTGACATGATCCATTCTTCATAAGTAGCATTAAGACCACGTTTCAGAAGGATAGGACGGTCAACCTTACCAAGTTGTTTTAATAAATCAAAATTCTGCATGTTTCTTGCACCAATCTGGATTAAGTCAACCTTTTCGTTGAAGACATCCAGATAATCCGGTGACATTAATTCTGTTACAATAGGGAGACCTACTTCATCACGTACTGCACAGAGAATATCAAGACCTTCAAGACCCAATCCCTGGAAAGAATAAGGGCTTGTTCTAGGCTTGAAAGCACCGCCACGGATCATATTTGCACCGGAAGCTTTAGCGGCTTTAGCAATTTCCAGTACCTGTTCATAAGATTCAACAGAACAAGGACCTGCAATTACTGCAAGATGCTCTCCGCCGACTTTAACACCGGACACATCAATAATAGAATCATCCGGATGGAAAGCACGGTTTGCAAGCTTGTAAGGCTCCTGGACATGCATGACTTTGTCGACTGCAGAATCAACTTCAAAGAGTCGGGAGTCAACGGCAGTAGTATCTCCGATGCAACCGATGATTGTCATTTCTTCGCCACGTACAATGTGGGCGTCCAGTCCTTTTTTCTTGATTAATTCTTCAACACGAAGAATTTGATCTTCAGAAGCGTGTGGTTTTAATACAATAATCATAATTTTTACCTCTCAATCATTATAAAAATAATCCTACTATTCATTAGCTAATTAAAAAATATATATTTGCACACTGTGATGTTTTAATCCTTTAAAGTGAGAAAATCACTCTTATAATAGAACATATAAGAGAGAATGTCAATAAAATCAAATATACTATTATGAAAAATTATAACTTTACTACGAAAAAAATCAATAGTAATTTGATTGACAATTTTTTTCCTAAGGTGTAATGTAGCTTGGGGTGATTTAAAATGAAAATTATTAAACAAATAGGAATCTTTTTTACTGTATGTTGGCTTAGTCAGATAGTGGCAGCGTATTTACCTTTCTCATTTCCATCCAGTGTGATCGGAATGATTTTGTTATTTATCTGTCTGCTGACAGGTGTTTTGAAAATTGAGCATGTTCAGGAAAAAGCAGATTTTTTAATGGAAAACATGGCATTCTTTTTTGTGCCGGCAGGGGTAAGTGTTATGAATTATTTTGATATTTTAAAAAGCACACTTGTTCCTTTTCTTATTATCTGTATTGTTTCTACGATTATTACGTTTGCGGCAACTGCATACAGCGTACAATTTGTGATTAAGCTGATGAACAGGAGGAAGAAATAATGCGTGAATTATGTAGCTCAGAATATTTTGGTGTAGCAATAAGTGTTATTGCGTTTTGGATTGGTGTGAAGATTCAGAAAAAAACAAAGTCGCCAATCTGCAACCCATTGATTATTGCGATTGTATTGATCGTAGGTGTGTTAGAAATATTCCATATTTCGTATGAAGCATATGATGTGGGAGGAGCGATTATTAATATGTTCCTGGCACCGGCCACAGCATGCCTGGCAGTTGCGATTTATTCAAAATTTGATATCTTGAAAAAATACTGGCTTCCAATTCTGGTAGGATGTGTTGTCGGTTCTGCTGCATCCATGTTCAGTGTATATGGCATGTGTAAATTATTTGGTCTTGAGCAGAGTATTACAGTATCATTAGTACCAAAATCTGTGACAACTCCGATAGCAGTCAGTATCTCAGAAGGAAATGGCGGCGTTGTACCAATCACTGTAGTGGCCGTTATTTTTACAGGAATATTAGGAAGTATTCTTGCTCCGTTTTTAATTAAGATATTCCGTGTAAATGATTCTATAGCAGCAGGGCTTGCAATTGGTTCATGCAGTCATGCAGTTGGTACTTCAAAAGCAATTGAAATTGGCGAAGTAGAAGGTGCAATGAGTGGATTGGCTATCGGAATCTGTGGTATTGTCACAGTGCTTATATCTATGATACTATTATAACTAGAAAAAATAGGATGAGGTGTGAGCTGTGGAAAAAGAAAGTGAAAGAACGCTATTTGATAAAGGGAAAATATTAATTTATTACTATTATGAAAGAACCCGGAGGGACGTAAATAATTTTTTGAAATGGCTTGCACTTGCAGTGTTAACCGGCCTGGTGGTCGGTGGGGCCAGCAGTGTCTTTGCAGCTTGTATAAAATATGCGATAGAATATAGGGACAGCCATTTATGGGTGTTCCTGCTTTTGCCTATAGCAGGTTTAATGATTGTATTTTTATATGAAAAGATGGGAAGGCAAGATGGAGGTACGAATCAGGTATTAGCAACGATCCGTTCCAGAGATAAGGTTCCGTTTCGTTCGGCACCATTAATTTTTGTGGCAACCTTGCTTACTCACTTAACAGGCGGTTCGGCAGGTCGAGAAGGAGCTTCCATTCAATTTGGAGGAAGTATCGGAAGCTGGCTTGGAAAGCTTGTACACCTGGATGAATTTGACCAGCATGTCATAATCATGTGTGGAATGAGTGCGGCGTTTGCGGCAGTATTCGGAACACCGATGGCAGCGGCAGTATTTGCAATGGAAGTAGTAAGTGTAGGAGTTATGTATTATGTAGCTTTACTTCCATGCGTGACGGCATCTATCATAGCAGCAGAGTTTGCAACAGGTATGGGAATTTTCCCGGAGACATTTCCAGTAGACAGAATTCCGGTGCTTACGATTGAGAGCGGCATTAAAATGGGAATTATTGCAACACTATGTGGAGTACTCAGTATTTTATTTTGTGTGTTATTAAAATGGACAGGACAAATTTATGGTAAATATTTAAAAAATCCATATATCCGTGTTGTTGTGGCGGGATGTCTTGTAATCGTAATTACAGTTTTATTACAGACGAAAGATTATATGGGAGCAGGAAATGAACTTATTGCACGAGCAATTGCAACAGGAGATGCACGTCCTCTTGATTTCTTATGGAAGATGATATTGACAGCCATTACGATGCGTGCCGGGTATCGAGGAGGAGAAATTGTACCGGCATTTGCGATTGGAGCGACGTTTGGCTGTGTGATGGGAAATATACTTGATGTGTCACCGGAGGTGGCTGCAGCAGCCGGTATGGTGGCGTTATTCTGTGGAGTGACAAATTGTCCGATTACAGCAATGTTAATTTCGTTTGAATTGTTTGGATTTTCCGGTGCTGCATATTATTTGATCGCAATTTCTATCAGCTATGCAGTGTCAGGATATTACAGTTTGTATAAAGATCAGACGATTGTATATTCAAAATATAAAGCAAGATATATTAATCGAAAAACCAGATAGAAAACCATATAAAGAAGAACGATATATACATGACAAAATAGAAAAGATATGGTATACTTCAATTTATAAATCTAAATATAGAAAAATGATAAATTATTTTTCTATCGGAATACGTTAAGGAGCAGATTGTTATGAAAAGAGTACTCTTAAAACTTAGCGGCGAAGCACTTGCCGGAGATAAAAAAACAGGGTTTGATGAAGCTACTTGTATCGGAGTGGCAAAGCAGGTCAAAACTTTAGTTGATGAAGGTTATCAGATTGCGATTGTAACAGGAGGAGGTAACTTCTGGAGAGGTCGTACAAGTGAAACAATTGACCGTACGAAAGCAGATCAGATTGGTATGCTTGCAACAGTTATGAACTGTATTTATGTATCAGATATTTTCAGACATGTAGGTATGAAGACAGAGATTTTCACACCATTTGTATGTGGAGCATTTACATCATTATTCTCAAAAGATGCAGCACTTGCTTCATTAGAAGAAGGCAAAGTAATTTTCTTCGCAGGCGGTACAGGACATCCATATTTTTCAACAGATACAGGTGCAGTACTTCGTGCAATCGAGATTGAAGCAGATGCAATGCTTCTTGCAAAAGCAATCGATGGAATTTACGACAGTGATCCGAAGGTGAATCCGGAAGCGAAAAAGTATGATGAGATTTCAATTCAGGATGTTATTGATCAGAAGCTCGCAGCAGTTGATATGACAGCATCCATTCTTTGTATGGAGAATAAGATGCCGATGCTTGTTTTCGGACTGAATGAAGAGAACAGTATTGTTGAGACAATGAGTGGAACATTTACAGGAACAAAAGTAACTGTATAAGAAAGGAATTAATAAGATATGAACGAACAATTGAAAGTATACGACGACAAGATGACGAAATCAATTAACAGCCTGAACAGTGAGCTTGCAACAATTCGTGCAGGACGTGCGAATCCACATGTATTGGATAAGCTTGCAGTAGATTATTATGGTTCACCAACACCAATCCAGCAGGTTGCTAACGTATCTGTACCAGAAGCTCGTATGATCCAGATTCAGCCATGGGAGAAGAGCCTGCTTAAGGAAATCGAAAAAGCAATCCTTGTATCTGATATCGGCATTAATCCTACAAATGACGGAACAAGCATTCGTTTGATCTTCCCAGAGCTTACAGAAGAGCGAAGAAAAGAGCTTGCAAAAGATGTTAAGAAAAAAGGAGAAGGCGCAAAAGTTGCAATCCGTAACATTCGTCGTGATGGAAACGATGCGTTCAAGAAATTAAAAGGAAGTGATATTTCAGAGGATGAGATTAAAGATCTGGAAGAACAGCTTCAGAAATTAACAGATAAATACATCAAAGAAATTGATGTAGCAGTAGATGTGAAGACAAAAGAAGTCATGACTGTCTAATTATATGGAGGGGCGCAGTTATTGCAGCCCCTCTTATGCTGTATGTACTTAGCAAGGAGGAAAACTATGAATGTACCACAACATGTAGCCATTATTCTGGATGGAAATGGACGTTGGGCAAAGGCAAAAGGAATGCCTAGAAATTATGGACATGCACAGGGAAGTAAGAATGTAGAGCGTATCTGTGAAGAAGCGTGGAGAATGGGAATTAAATATCTGACTGTTTATGCGTTTTCTACAGAGAACTGGAATCGCCCAAAATCAGAGGTCGATGCTTTGATGACATTACTTCGTAATTATATGAAAACATGTCTGAAGACAGCGAAGAAAAACGATATGAAGATTCGCGTGATCGGAGATATCGCCCCTTTAGATGATGATATTAAAAAACGTATCCATGAATTGGAAGAAGCAAGTAAAGATAACGGAGGATTGAACTTTACAATTGCATTAAATTACGGAAGCCGTGATGAAATTGTCCGCGCTGTGCGAAAAGTAGCTCAGGATTGTGTAGATGGTAAAGTAGATCCGAAAGATATAGATGAAAAATTGTATAGTTCATATTTAGATACCTGGGATATTCCAGATCCGGATCTGCTGATCCGTACAAGTGGAGAACAGCGTTTGTCAAATTATCTGTTATGGCAGCTTGCTTATTCAGAGTTTTATTTTACAGATGTTCCTTGGCCTGATTTTACAAAAGAGAAATTGATCCGTGCAATCGAACAATATAATAATAGAGATCGTCGTTTCGGAGGAATAAAGGAGGATCAGAATGTTTAAGACACGTTTGTTGAGTGGAATATTATTAGTGATCATTGCGTTGATCACAATTATTTCAGGTGGAAATATTTTATTTGGAACTGTTTTAGTCATCAGTCTGATCGGACTGAGTGAACTTTACAAGGTGTTCAAAATTGAAAAAAAACCATTGGGAATATGTGGGTATTTATTTACCATAGGATATTATGTTTTGTTATACATGAGTTCCTTGCTATCAAAAGGTAATCATGACTGGTTTATGATGTTGTTCTTAGGATATTTAATCTGTCTTATGGCAATTATGGTTTTCGCATATCCAACATATCATGCAGATCAGTTGATGGCTGCATATTTTGGATTGTTCTATGTTGCTGTTATGCTTTCATATATCTATCAGATCCGAATTGAAGTTGGCGGAGTATTTAAAGTATGGCTTGTATTTATCTGCGCATGGGGATGTGATACATGTGCATATTGTGTCGGTATGTTGATCGGAAAACATAAAATGGCACCGGTACTAAGTCCAAAGAAATCTGTAGAAGGCGGAATCGGCGGAATTGTCGGAGCAGCGTTGATCGGAGTTCTCTATGCACTTGCAATCAATAAATGGGGCGGTGCAGGCGTCGGTGTTGCTGAATTTGCAATTATCGGAGCAGCAGGCGGTGCGATTTCACAGATCGGTGACCTGGCAGCTTCTGCGATAAAGAGAAATTATAATATTAAAGATTATGGAAAGCTGATACCGGGGCATGGTGGTATCCTGGATCGATTTGACAGTGTTATTATTACAGCACCATTGATATATTTCTTGTCTAATATTTTGTAAATATAAGAAAAAGTATGTAGCAATATGCGAGATATAATTTAGATATAAAGAGAATAATAGGTGAGTATAATGAAAAAAATAGCAATATTAGGTTCAACAGGTTCTATAGGTACACAGACATTGGAAGTGGCAAGAACAAATGGAGATTTGGATGTCGTTGCTTTGGCAGCGGGGAATAATATAGAACTTTTGGAAAAGCAGATTCGAGAATTTCATCCAAAGCTGGCTGCTGTATGGAATGAAAAGAAAGCAGCTGAATTAAAGAATAATATTCAGGATTTGAATGTTAAGGTTGTGACAGGAATGGATGGTTTGCTTGAGGTAGCGGCAATAGAAGAATCTGAGATTCTTGTAACAGCAATTGTGGGGATGATAGGAATCCTTCCAACGATCGAAGCCATCAAAGCTGGAAAAGATATCGCGCTTGCCAATAAGGAAACTCTTGTTACAGCAGGACATATTATCATGCCTCTGGCAAAAGAATATGGGGTATCAATTTTACCTGTAGACAGTGAACATAGTGCAATATTCCAGTCTCTACAAGGAGGACAGGAAAAGGCATTACACAAAATCTTACTGACTGCTTCCGGAGGTCCGTTTAGAGGAAGAAAGCGTGAGGAACTGGAGCATATACAGGTTGAAGATGCATTAAAACATCCGAACTGGGCAATGGGAAGAAAGATTACAATTGATTCTTCAACCATGGTCAATAAGGGGCTGGAAGTTATAGAAGCAAAATGGCTGTTTGATGTAAATGTAGATCAGGTACAGGTGGTTGTACAGCCACAAAGTATTATCCACTCAATGGTAGAATATGAGGATGGAGCGGTGATCGCACAGTTAGGTACACCGGATATGAAGCTTCCAATCCAGTATGCATTATATTACCCAGAGAGAAGATATTTACCGGGGGAAAGATTGGATTTTGAAACATTGACTCAGATTACATTTGAGAAACCGGATATGGAAACATTTTATGGACTGAAGCTTGCTTATGAAGCAGGAAGAATCGGTGGCTCGCTTCCGACAGTACTCAATGCTGCGAACGAAAAAGCGGTTGCAATGTTTTTGAATCGTGAGATTCGATATTTGCAGATTCCAGAAATTATCCGGGAGTGTATGGAGCATCATAAAAATATTGTAAATCCAACAATACCGGAAATTCTGGCTACAGAGCAGGAAACGTATGAATATATTTTAACAAAATATAAAGGTGGTAATTAATGGGTATAATCATTGCAATTTTATTATTTAGTGCAATTGTAATTTTTCATGAATTAGGTCATTTTTTGCTTGCCAAAGCAAATAAAATCCGAGTCGATGAGTTCTCATTGGGCATGGGGCCGACATTGATCGGGAAGCAGATTGGAGAGACAAAATTTTCTCTGAAATTGCTTCCTCTGGGCGGTGCATGTATGATGGGAGAGGATGATGCGGATGATACAGCGGAAGGTAGTTTTAATAGTGAATCCGTCTGGGCAAGAATTTCTGTTATTGCAGCAGGACCGATATTTAATTTCATACTGGCATGGATTCTTTGTATTATTCTGGTTGGATGGATTGGGTATCATTCACCGGAAATAGGTGCAGTAGAAACAGGGTATTCCGCTGCGGAACAAGGATTACAGGCAGGGGATGTTATCACAAAGATCAATGGTCATAGTATTCATTTGTGGGAAGAAATTACATTGTATAATTTTTCAACAAAAGAGGGCGATGCATTGTCTGTCACATATGAACGTGATGGAAAAACGCATACCGCAGAACTGGTGGCAAAACAATTGGAAAATGATTCCTATGCCAGACTTGGCATCGTAAGTATTGGTGAGCGTACAAAACCGGGAATTTTCGGAACATTAAAATATGGTGCCTATACAGTGAAATACTGGATATCTTATACTTTCGAATGCTTAAAAATGTTGCTTAGCGGGCAGGTTGGAATCAATCAGATGTCAGGACCTGTCGGAATCGTATCGGTAGTAGATAATGCATATCAACAGGCAAAACCAGCGGGAATGCAGGTGGTATGGCTGAATATTTTAAATATCGGGATTTTGTTGACAGCGAACTTAGGTGTGATGAATCTCATACCATTTCCGGCATTAGATGGTGGACGCTTGATATTTTTGTTTATCGAAGCCATTCGAGGAAAACGTATTCCGCCGGAAAAAGAAGGAATGGTTCATTTTGCAGGATTCGCATTGTTAATGATATTAATGGTGGTTGTTATGTATAATGACATTATGAGAATTTTCTAAAAATTGAAAATGATGGGACTCATGGACAATACGAAAAGGTTGTCTATGAGTTTTCTTATGTTCAAACGAAAGAAGAGGAATAAACCAATGAATATTTTAGAGCTTTTTATTTTAGCAGTTGGCCTTTCTATGGATGCTTTTGCAGTATCGATTTGCAAAGGATTATCACTGGGAAAAATCCAGAAGAAACATATGGCAATTGCAGGGGCGTGGTTTGGAGGCTTTCAGGCATTGATGCCATTGATCGGATATTTTGCAGGTCGTTTTTTTGCTGAAAAACTGACACAGTATGATCACTGGGTTGCATTTATACTATTGTTGTTTATCGGCGGAAGTATGATAAAAGAATCATTGGGGGAAGAGGAAGAGTCAAATGATGCAATGGATATAAAAACAATGTTTTTGCTTGCGGTTGCGACGAGTATTGATGCACTGGCAGTTGGCGTGACATTTGCTTTTTTGAAGGTTGCAATTATACCGGCAGTCGTATTTATCGGAGTTGTAACATTTGTCTGTTCAGCGATAGGAATAAAAATCGGAAGTATATTTGGAACAAAATATAAATCAAAAGCAGAATTATGTGGTGGAATCATTTTGATTTTAATCGGGTTGAAGATTCTGTTAGAAGGCATTGGAATTTTATAGAGGTAGATAAATGAAATCAGAACAAGGAAAAAATAAGAAAAAATCAACAGAACAGGCAGTCTGTCCAATCTCGAAAAAATGTGGAAGCTGTCAGTATCAGGGAATGTCATATCATAAGCAGTTGCAGAAAAAACAAAGACAGGAAGAGTCTTTGTTGGGTGGTTATGGAAAAGTAGAACCAATCATAGGAATGAAAAATCCATATTACTATAGAAATAAAGTGCATGCAGTGTTTGATCGCGACAGAAGGGGGAATGTCATTTCCGGAACATATGAAGCGAAAAGTCATCGAGTTGTACCGGTAGAAAACTGTCTTATTGAAGATCAGAAAAGCCAGGAAATCATTCATACAATTAAAAACCTACTGAAATCTTTTAAAATTAAAACATATGATGAAGACACAGGGTACGGACTGCTTCGCCATGTTATGGTCCGTAGAGGATTTAAAAGCGGGGAAATTATGGTAATCCTTGTTTTAGGCTCTCCAATTCTTCCATCAAAAAATAATTTTGTGAAAGCACTTCGAAAAGAACATCCGGAGATTACAACGGTTGTATTAAATGTGAATGATAAAAAGACAAGTATGGTTTTAGGTGAAAAAGAAAAACCGATTTATGGGCCTGGATTTATTAAAGATGAATTGTGCGGATGTACATTTCGTATTTCACCAAAATCATTTTATCAGGTCAATCCGGTGCAGACAGAAATTTTGTATAACACAGCAATTGAGTATGCAGGATTGAAAGGAAAAGAAACAATTATTGATGCTTACTGCGGTATTGGAACAATCAGTCTGATTGCAGCAAAGCATGTAAAGAAAGTAATCGGGGTAGAGCTAAATAAAGATGCCGTAAAAGATGCCAAGATTAATGCGAAAGAAAATCATATCACAAATGCAGAGTTCCGACAGGGAGATGCAGGTGAGTTTATGGTGAAGATGGCAGAGAATGATCAAAAGGCAGATGTAGTTTTTATGGATCCTCCGAGAGCCGGAAGTGATGTGAAATTCTTATCATCTGTTGTGAAGTTGAATCCGAAGAAAGTGGTATATATTTCATGTGGACCGGATACGTTGGCACGAGATTTAAAATATTTAACGAAGCATGGATATCAGGTGAAACGTATTCAGCCTGTGGACATGTTTCCATTTTGCGACCATTGTGAAACAGTAGTGCTTTTAGAACGAAAATAGGTGGGAAATTGTAGATAGTGATAAACTATTTACATCGGAATGGGACGAAGACGTCAATTGTTTTTTGGGGAAAGTGAGAGAATCATGACAAAAAAAGAATTGTATGAAATTTTAAAAGAGCGTTTTGAACAGGTTTTAAAAGAACATCAGATTGAAAATGACCATTTATCTGTTTCTTGTCGTGCATTGACACCGGAAGAAGCAATCGGGAAGACAAAACGGACAGATTATCCAATCCTCACAGGGAAGGATGTAATGATCCAGGCAGAATATAAAGGTGTCAAAGGACAGGCGTTTACAGATGCTCCATCGACATTTGAAGGAATGCTGGAAGATATTTTGCAGATGGATATTGAACATAATCCTCATGACAGAGGCATTTTTATTGCAACCATGAATGCAGTTTTGGCATCTTTGGGAATGTGTAAGGGAACAGTCCATTGTCGCAAGGAAGGACCGGAGCTTTGTGCACAAGATATGAAACAGTTTTTAGAAACCAATTATCCGGATGTTCAGAAAATTGCTTTAGTGGGATTTCAGCCGTCTTTGTTGGAGATGCTTTCAAAAAGTAAATATGAAGTGCGGGTAATGGATTTGAATCCGAATAACATAGGTCAAGTCAAATTTGGAATTTGCGTGGAAGATGGAAATGTTATGAAGGAAGAAATCAGGGATTCTTACGCTGAATTAATTTTATGCACAGGAAGTACTCTTTGCAATGGGTCAATTGTAGATTATCTGAATCTTGATACAGAAGTATTATTTTTCGGAACAAGTGCTTCCGGAGCCGCAGCTTTGCTTGGATTAAAGAGGGTTTGTTTCGCTGATAAATACGAATAATATGGGAGAGGTAGAGAAAGTAATGCAGACTTATACATATGTTTCAAAAGGAAAATTTGAATTAAAAGAAAAGCCAAAACCTTTGCTTATGCATGAACGCGATGCCATTGTTAAAGTGACACTCGCAAGCATTTGCTCAAGTGATTTACATATTAAACATGGAAGTGTTCTTCGTGCGGTTCCTGGAATAACGATCGGGCATGAGATGGTGGGAGTTGTCGAAGCGGTTGGAAATGCTGTCACGCATGTAAAACCGGGAGACCGAGTAACTGTAAATGTAGAGACTTTTTGTGGAGAGTGTTTTTTCTGTAAGAAAGGATATGTAAATAACTGCACAGATGAAAATGGCGGCTGGGCACTTGGATGTCGTATAGATGGAGGACAGGCAGAATATGTGCGAGTTCCTTTTGCAGACCAGGGATTAAATAAAATACCAGATGAAGTTACAGACCGATAGGCCTTACTGGTAGGGGATGTTCTTGCTACCGGCTATTGGGCAACACGTATTTCGGAAATTACAGAGGAAGATACGGTGTTGATCATAGGTGCTGGTCCTACAGGTATCTGTACATTGCTTTGCGTTATGCTGAAGAAACCAAAACGTATTATTATGTGTGAAAAAGATAAAGAACGTATTCATTTTATTAAGAAACATTATCCCGAAGTGCTTACTGTTTCACCAGAAGAATGTTTCGATTTTGTTAAAGCTAACAGTGAGCATGGCGGAGCGGATGTGGTTCTTGAAGTTGCAGGAGCAGAATCAACATTTCGTCTGGCTTGGGAATGTGCAAGAGCGAATGCAATTGTAACAGTGGTTGCACTTTATGACAAAGCGCAAACGTTACCGCTTCCAGATATGTATGGAAAGAATCTTATCTTCAAAACCGGTGGTGTAGACGGATGTGACTGCGAAGAAACTCTGAAATTAATTGCAGAAGGCAAGATTAATACAGAACCGCTTATCACACATACATATCCTCTTAGCAGAATTGAAGAAGCATATGAGCTTTTTGAAAATAAAAGAGATGGTGTGATCAAAGTAGCGGTGGAGTGTTGAGGCAGAGAACTTTACGAGGTACAAAGAGATGGAACCAATGAATTTGTCAATTTAGCAAAATGAAATAGGAAAACAGATTAAGAAACTGCGTGCAGAAGTTCGGTTTCAAGCATAGATTGTTAGAAATTATTATACGCAGAGTGTTTTTGGATCAGCGTGAGCTGGTCCTTTTTCAATTGACGATGACACAATAGAAATATATAATTAGTTGTATAATATAATTTTCAAATAAGATAATTAAATTGGCGGTGGATATTACACCAAATATATATAACTGGAGAATTAGAAGATGATTACAGGAGAATTGAAAAATAGAATAGACAGTCTATGGGAGATTTTTTGGACTGGCGGTCTCACGAATCCATTAGATGTTATTGAGCAGATGACATATCTTATGTTTATTCATGATCTGGATGTGTCTGATAATATACATGCAAAGGAAAGTGCCATGCTTGGTCTTCCTTACGAAAGCGTGTTTTCTAAAGAAGTAAAAATCGGCGAGAGAATAATTGATGGAACTCAGCTTAAATGGTCCGTTTTTAGGGACTATCCAGCTGACAGAATGTATTCAGTAGTACAGGAAATGGTATTTCCATTTATTAAAAATCTTCACGCAAACAAGGAAAGCGCTTTTTCTAAATATATGGATGATGCAATTTTTAAGCTTCCTACACCACTGATGCTTTCTAAAGTTGTCGATGCAATGGATGATTTATATACACAAATGGCAAAATTAAATGATTCAGATGCCAGAGGAGACGTATACGAGTACCTACTTTCGAAGCTTGCAACTGCAGGAGTAAATGGTCAGTTTAGGACTCCTCGACATATTATTAAGATGATGGTTGAACTTATGGATCCTAAGGCTGATGATATTATTTGTGATCCAAGTTGTGGTACAGCAGGTTTTTTGGTGGAATCAGGAGAGTATTTATGGGCAAATAAAAAAGATGAAATTTTCTATGATAAGCAGAAAAAAGATCATTTTATGAATCATATGTTCCATGGTTTTGATATGGATAGAACAATGCTTCGTATCGGTGCTATGAATATGATGAATCATAGAGTAGAAAGTCCATTTATTGAATACAGAGACAGTTTATCTGATCAGAATCCAGATACCGATAAATACTCATTGATTCTTGCCAATCCACCGTTTAAAGGAAGTCTTGATGCAGATATTGTATCGTCGGATTTATTGAAGGTGTGCAAGACAAAGAAAACAGAGCTCCTTTTCCTGGCATTATTTGTTCGTATGCTAAAAGTTGGTGGAAGATGTGCATGTATTGTTCCTGATGGAGTATTATTTGGTTCATCGAAGGCTCACAAGGATATTCGAAAAGAAATAGTTGAGAATCAGAGATTAGAAGCAGTTATCTCAATGCCTTCTGGTGTATTTAAACCATATGCCGGAGTGTCAACAGCAATACTTATTTTTACAAAAACAAATTATGGTGGAACAGATAATGTGTGGTTTTATGATATGCAGGCAGATGGATTCAGTTTAGATGATAAACGTTCAGCTGTAACTGAAAATGATATTCCAGATATTATTGAAAGATTTCGTAATCGTGATGCAGAAATGGAAAGAAAGCGTACAGAAAAATCATTCATGGTTCCAAAACAGGAAATTGTTGATAATAGTTATGATCTTAGCATAAATAAGTACAAAGAAGTTGAGTATGTGGCTGTCGAGTATCCACCAACATCTGAAATTATGGCTAATATCCGCGAACTTGAGATGGAAATCAGTAAAGAAATGGAAGAATTGGAGCAATTACTGAATTTGTAAGGAAGGAAATATAAATCTGATAAATTCGGATTTGTAGGGATGATGTAGATGACTGAAAAAGAATTAAAGGTGCCATTTTCAGCACCATTGAATGAATTAGATACTGAAGTGCAAACTTATGGATGTAGAGCTAATAATTCTGATATTTGTGCAAATAATTCTGTGCAGGGAGTTTGTGCTTTCACCTCAGAAGATTGTATTTGTCGAAAACCTTCAAGAGCTTGGAAAAAGCAATTTAACAAGTTGAAAGAGGGTGAAGGACTTGGGTGATATGATTAGGCTAGGCGATGTTGCAACATATATAAATGGATATGCATTTAAACCAAAAGACAGAGGTGAAGTAGGATTACCAATTATTCGTATTCAAGACCTTACAGGAAATGCATATAATTTAGGTTTTTATGATGGAGAGTATCCAAAAAAGATTGAAATAAACGATGGAGATGTGTTGATTTCTTGGTCGGCTAGTTTGGGGATTTATGTGTGGAATCGCGGAAAGGCACTTTTAAATCAGCATATTTTCAAGGTGGCATTTGATAAAGTAGAAATAGATAAAAAGTATTTTGTTTATGCGGTAAGGCATAAACTTGCTGAGATGGGAATGAAAACTCATGGAGCTACTATGAAGCATATTGTAAAGAAGGATTTTGATGCTATTCAGATTCCATATCCGTCATTAAAGGAGCAGATGAAAATTGCTAATAACTTAGATAAAATTTCAAAAGTAATAGAGGACCGTAAAACAGAAATAATGTTATTAGATAACCTTATCAAAGCCCGATTTGTCGAGATGTTTGGGGATCCTAGAAGTAACCCTTTTAGTTTTGATGAATGGATGCTAAAAGATACTTGTAAGGTTGTTACTGGAAATACTCCATCAAGAGCTGTTTCAGAGTATTATGGTAATTATGTTGAGTGGATTAAGACAGACAATATTGTGTCAGGATTACTCAATCCAACTAAAGCCACAGAGTGCCTTTCTGAAAAAGGTATGGAGGCTGGTAGAATTGTAGAAAGAGATTCGATACTAATGGCTTGTATTGCTGGTAGTATAGCTAGCATTGGACGAGTATGTGTTACGGATAGAACAGTTGCATTTAATCAGCAGATTAATGCGGTAGTTCCTGAGAAGTATAATGTTTTATTTTTATATGTTCTGCTACAAATTTCTAAAGATTATTTGGTAGAGGATGTAAATATGGCCTTAAAGGGGATACTGTCAAAATCTAAACTTGAAGAAAAGAAGTTTATAGTTCCACCAATAGAACTTCAGAATCAGTTTGCAGACTTTGTCAAACAAGTCAACAAATCAAAAGTTGCAGTGCAGAAATCACTTGATGAAACAAAATTATTATTTGATAGTTTAATGCAGCAGTATTTTGGATAAGGAGTGTTGCAAGATGGGAATGATGACAGTATATCATGGAGGATATCAACCGGTAGATAAGCCAGAAATACGGAAAGGACGTAATACCAAAGATTTCGGAACAGGTTTCTACTGTACCGTGATTAAAGAGCAGGCAGAACGATGGGCAAGACGCTATGATACGAAAGTAGTTTCTATTTATGATGTGCGTTTGAATGAAAAATTGAATATAAAAGAATTCAAAGAGATGACCGAAGAATGGTTAGATTTCATTATAGATTGTCGAAGTGGAAAAAGTCATACTTATGATATAGTAATCGGGGCTATGGCTGACGATCAGATATATAATTATATATCCGATTATATGGATGGTGTGATTACAAGAGAGCAGTTTTGGGTATTAGCAAAATTCAGATATCCAACACATCAGATAGTTTTTTGCTCTGATAATGCATTACAGTGCTTGAAATATAGAGATTGCGAGGTGATTTGATGATAGGTGAAGGTAGAGAAAGTAAAAAAGATAATGATCTTTTTTATACGTGCAGTTTGATTGATTATATTGCACGAAAGACAAAGAATACACGTGCTGATATTGTAAATGACATTGGAAAGAAAAGTTTGGAAAATATTTATGATTTAGCAGATGTATATCATTGCGATAATATAGACAGTGTGAGTGAAGAATTTATTGAAAAATGTAATATTCAAGATGGAAAATTTGATAATGTAGGAGAATGTAAATATGCAATTCCGACATACTGGGATATTGGAAAAGTATATAAAAGATTAATAAAAAAAGTATCGGAAAGCGAAGGGGTTCCAGTTATAGATGCATTGATAAAGGTTTATAATTCGTTTATCAGTGAAAAAATCGATGATTATAACAGCAGTGTATACTACGAAAATCCGTCATATATATATGAATCTTATAAGGAAAATAAAATACTTTAATAAAAATGGCTGAAGGATGTTGGTATAAGAGGAGAAAACCAACATGGAAGAGAAAATTGTAAAAGTATTGAATGAAATGTCAGAGTATTTGACAATTGCGCAAATGAAAAAGTTACAGGAAGTCATATTAGATGCTTTTTCAGAAAATGCGGTAGAGAAAGTCAGCATATCAAATGAAGATTTTTTGCAAATGTTTCTAGATGCAAAAAAAATTGAAGGGTGTTCTGAGAGAACATTGCAGTATTATTATACAACGGTAGCACACATGCTTTCTAAAATGGAAACTCCGGTTAGGAAAATAACGACAGAAGAAATAAGAACATACTTATCAGAATATCAGGGCAATAGTCATTGTACAAATGTAACGATAGATAATATCAGAAGAAACATTTCCAGTTTCTTTTCTTGGCTTGAGGAAGAGGATTACATTTTGAAAAGCCCTATGAGACGAATCCACAAAATAAAAACAAAAACGGTAGTGAAAAGCGTGATATCAGATGAGGGAATTGAAAAACTTAGAGATTACTGTACAGAAAGCAGAGATTTGGCCATTATTGATTTGCTTTATTCGACGGGGATAAGAGTAGGGGAACTGGTTAATTTAAATAAAGACGATATTGATCTAGAAGCTCGAGAATGTGTTGTATACGGAAAAGGTAATAAGGAACGGCGTGTATATTTTGATGCAAAGGCCAAAGTGCACCTGAAAAATTATATGGAAAAAAGAAATGATGATAACAAAGCCTTGTTTGTTACACTAGATTTTCCGTATGATCGCTTAAAAATCAGTGGTGTAGAAATTAGATTACGAACTCTAGGAAGAAAACTGAATTTAGAAAGAATACATCCGCATAAATTTCGAAGAACTATGGCAACAAGAGCCATAGATAAAGGAATGCCAATAGAACAAGTTCAAAAAATATTAGGGCATTCACAAATTGATACAACAATGCAGTATGCGATGGTGAACCAGGCAAATGTTAAATCTTCACATCAAAGATTCATGAGTTAGTATTAGCAATTCGGATTTGTAGGGATGAATAGATGAAGAAAACTATAGATGATTGCTTCTTTCAAATTCAGAATGGAGCAAATATAAAACAGGGGGATGTTGATGGAGGTTTCCCTATAACAAGAATAGAAACAACTGCAAACGATAAGTTTAATAGAGATAGGATGGGGTATGCTGGCATAACTGACATTTCAAAGTATGAGTCTTATGTTCTTGAAGATGGAGATTTGCTAATGTCTCATATCAATAGTGTGCAATATCTAGGGAGAACTGTTTTGTATGTCAAGCAAACTGATGAGACTATAATTCATGGAATGAATTTATTAAGACTAAAAGCAAGACGTGATGTTATTAATCCAGCATATGCAAGATATTGTTTCTATGGGAATCCATTTAGACGTCAAGTAAGAAAAATTACTAAGAAATCAGTTAACCAAGCAAGTTTCGCGGTTAAAGATTTAAAGCAGATTAAGATTGATGTCCCGTCACTTTTAGAGCAAGAGCAGATTGTTGAGGTTCTTGATAAACTTCAGAAAATTATTGAGATAAGAAGCAATGAATTATCAACTTTGGATGAACTCATCAAAGCCCGATTTGTCGAGATGTTTGGTGATTGTGGCAATATGGTTTCGCTGAATGATTTATGTTTGATAATCACAGACGGAACACATCAACCGCCGAAATTTCAAGAAACAGGAATTCCGTTCATTTTGGTATCAAACCTTTCAAATAATACTGTTACATACAACACAGTGAAGTATGTTAGTGAAGAAACATATGATGAGTTATATAAAAGAACTCCGATTGAACTAGGGGATTTGCTTTTATCTACGGTAGGCTCTTATGGACATCCAGCAGTTGTAACTGAAGATATAAGGTTTTTGTTTCAAAGACACATTGCGTATTTGAAGCCTAAAAGAGAATTAGTTAACAGTTTCTATTTACATAGTGCGTTGTTAGCATCAGATGGACAGAGACAAATTGAAGAAAAAGTTAAAGGAATTGCACAGAAGACACTTAATCTTTCGGAGATTAGAAAGATTATGATACCATTTCCTAAACTGGAAGAGCAAAATGCATTTGCAGCCTTCGTCCACCACGTCGACAAATCAAAATTGAAAGAATAGAAGGAGTGAACCGAATGTCACAGAAAGATAAAGTTATTGATGCAATGAGGCGAAATGGTGGTTATGCCACATTTCAACAATTAAATCAACTTGTGGATTTTAGTACATGGAAGACCCAAACGCCACAGGCGAATATCAGACGGATTGTTCAGGTGCATGACGAGTTCTTTCGTATAAAGCCTGGTTTATGGGCATTGTCAGAATGCAAAGAAGATGTATTGAAGCGTTTTGACATAGTAGAGAATGATACTAAAAGTGAGGATTTATTCACTCATTCCTATTATCAGGGAATTATTGTAGAACTTGGTAATATGCATAATTACAAGACATATGTTCCAAATCAGGACAAGAACAAGAAATTTTTAGAAAGAAAACTATGTGAGCTTACTACTGAGCCTGAATTACCGGAGTTTACATATGATAAGATAGCAAAAAGAGCTAAGACGATAGATGTCATTTGGTTCAATGAAAGAAGAATGCCTTTCAGATTTTATGAAGTAGAACACTCTACCAATATTACCAATTCTTTAGATAAATTCTATGAATTGCAGGATTTCAGAGCAGATTTTTATATTATTGCTGATGAAAATCGTAGATATCAGTTCGATAGGTTACTTGAAAGAAATATATATAGCAGCATACGTAACTATGTAAAATTTTTTAATTATGAGAACCTAATTAATCAATATACAAAAGAAAGTTCATTAATGATGATGGATAGGATATAAGAAATACTGAAATGGGAAAGGTGTGCCATATGATAACCAACTTTGACTATTTAAAACAAGAAGCCAAATTTAATAGTTTTTCAGATGTAGCAGTAGCAGCAGAGAAAATTCTTAGAATTGATAAAGAATCCAGTGTGATCAACTGTCGTCGTGCTATGGAATTTGCTATTAAGTGGATGTATTCCGTAGATAAGTCGTTGGAGATGCCATATCAAGATAATCTTGTGAGCCTTATGAGTACAGAGGACTTTCATGATTTGGTTGATGATGCGTTATGGAAACGTCTCGATTTGATTCGCAAGATTGGTAACAGAGCTGCACATAATGGTAGAAAGATAACAGAAGATGAAGCGATACTTTGCTTGCAGAATCTGTTTATCTTTATGGATTACGTGTCATATTGCTATTCGGATTTCTATGAAGAGAGGCAATACGATATAAGCTTGCTTAATGAATCGACAGAAGAAACTGCTGTGGCTAAAACTTCAGATGACGATGTGGATTTAAAGGCATTAATTGCTGAGAATAAAGCTCTTAAGGAAGAACTTACTGCAAAACGAACAGAACAGCAAAAAACATATGTCCCAAAACCATTGGATTTGTCAGAATATAAGACAAGAAAAATCTATATTGATTCTATGCTTTTAGATGCAGGGTGGACAGAGGGAAAGGATTGGATTAATGAAGTCGAGTTACCGGGAATGCCTAATAAATCAGAGGTTGGATATGCGGATTATGTTCTTTACGATGATAGGCACAGACCGCTTGCGGTAGTTGAGGCAAAGAGAACCTGCGTGGATGTCGCGAAGGGAAGACAACAGGCAAAACTTTATGCTGATTTATTAGAGAATCAATATAATAGAAGACCAGTGGTTTTTCTTACCAATGGTTTTGAAACAAGAATTATAGATAATCAGTACCCGGAGAGAAAGGTTGCTGTTATTTATTCCAAGAGAGATCTGGAAAAGCTTTTTAATCTTCAAACAATGAAAACAAGTCTTAAGCATATTGTTGTAGATAAAGATATAGCAGGTCGTTATTATCAAGAAGGTGCAATTAAGGCAGTATGTGATACATTTGATAATCGCAATCGCAGAAAAGCATTGCTTGTGATGGCTACAGGTTCAGGCAAAACAAGAACAGTAATTGCATTATGTAAGGTCCTTTTGGACAAGGGATGGGCTAAAAACATATTATTCCTGGCAGATCGCAATTCTCTTGTTACGCAGGCAAAAAGAAATTTTGCAAATCTTTTACCTGATTTGTCATGCTCCAATCTTGTAGAGGAGAAAGAAAACTATACAGCACATTGCATTTTTTCTACATATCAGACCATGATGAATTGCATTGATTCGGTCAAGGATGTAAATGGAAAGTTATTTACTTGTGGACATTTTGATCTCGTAATCTGTGATGAAGCACATAGATCCATTTATAACAAGTATAGAGATATATTTAATTATTTCGATGCTCCATTGGTAGGGCTCACAGCAACCCCTAAGGATGAGATTGATAAAAATACTTATGGGATTTTTGATTTAGAAAATGGTGTACCAACATATGGATATGAGCTTTCTCAGGCAGTAAAGGATGGTTACTTGGTAGACTTTATGACCGTTGAAACAAAACTGAAATTCATTGAAGAAGGCATTGCTTATGATGAGTTATCAGAGGAAGATAAAGCTGCATATGAAGAGACCTTTGAGTTTGAAGATGGAAAATTACCGGAGCGAATTAATTCATCGGCACTAAATACATGGATATTTAATGAGGATACAATCAAACAGGTTTTGCATGTACTTATGAAGGATGGTCTTAAGGTGGATTATGGGCAGAAAATTGGTAAGACAATTATTTTTGCTAAGAATCATGACCACGCGGAGAAAATTCTTGAAGTATTTAATAAGCAGTATCCAGAATATAGTAAAAAAGGGCAGCCATTTGCTAAGGTAATTGATAACCATATGACCTACGCTCAGAGTGCAATTGACGAGTTTTCGGATCCAAAGAAAATGCCTCAGATTGCAATCTCTGTTGACATGCTTGATACAGGTATTGATGTGCCTGAGATATTGAACCTCGTATTTTTCAAAAAAGTAATGAGTAAGGCGAAGTTCTGGCAGATGATTGGTCGTGGTACTAGACTTTGCTCAGGACTTATAGATGGACAGGATAAAGAAAAATTCTATATCTTTGATTTCTGTGGAAACTTTGAATTTTTCCGTATGAATCAAGGAAAACCAACAGCAAATATGGTTGCTTTGCAAGGAGCTATTTTTTCTCTTAAATTTGAAATTGCCTATAAACTGCAGAGTCTTGAATATCAAATTGATAGACTTATTGTGTACAGAAGTAAACTTGTTGAGGCAATGGTAGAAAAAGTGCAGGAATTGAATCGTGAAAATTTTGCGGTAAGACAACATTTGAAGTATGTTGATACGTATTCTGTTGAAAATAATTATCAATCAATTACGTTTGAAGACACATTAATGGTTCGTGAAGAATTAGCACCACTTATTATGCCTGACGGAGAAGAAGCAAGTGCAGTTCGTTTCGATGCTTTAATGTATGGAATGGAATTAGCATATTTAGCGGGCAAAGGATATGGTCGTCATAAAAGTGATCTTTTCAAAAAGATTGAAGGTCTTGCTGGGGTAGCAAATATTCCGGAGATTCAGAAACAATCAGAACTGATTAATAAAATTCTTCATACAGACTATATAGATAATGCTGGAATTGATGAATTTGAACATATTAGGATAAGCCTTCGAAATCTTATGAAGTATTTACCTCAAGGAATAATTAAATACAATACAGATTTTACGGATGAAATCCTATCTACAGAATGGAATGATTCTGAACTTGAGAATGATGAATTGAAGAATTATAAGGCTAAAGCTGAGTTTTATGTTCGTCAACATCAGGATAATATTGCAATTGCAAAACTTAAGACAAATCAGCCCCTTACAGAAATGGATGTAGAAAGCCTAGAACAGATTCTTTGGAATGAAGTTGGCTCTAAAGATGACTATGAAAAAGAATATGGTCATAAACCTTTGGGGGAATTTGTACGTGAAATTGTTGGACTTGATATGAATGCTGCAAAAGAAGCATTTTCAGAGTTTTTGAATGATATAAATCTTAATAGTAGACAGATTTACTTCGTAAATCAGATCGTAGAGTACATTGTACATAATGGAATGATGAAGGACCTGTCTGTACTTCAGGAATCACCATTTACTGATAAAGGAAGTGTGGTAGAGTTATTTACGGATCTGACAGTATGGATGGGAATTAGAAAAGTTATTGATCGAATTAATGCTAATGCAGCAGCGTAAAAGAAAAAATTATTTATTAAATGTTGGTGCCGATTTTGGACAAATGGATAAAAAATATAATTAAGTAAACGGACATGCAGCGATTTTAAATTTATAAGGGAATGTAAATTACAACAAGATTAAGTTAATGGAGGAAAAAACAAATGTTAGGAAAACCTAGGTTCAAGAGAGAAGATTTAGTGACTTTTAATTTCAACATCGAGGGAGAAATTCAAAAAATTGACGGAGTGATATATATCGTTGATGCATATGGAACATTTGAGCAAAATGAAGAACCTTCATACGATATAGAAGCAGTATATAGAGGTGAAGTTACATTGTTTAAGCATGTTCGTGAGTCTGAAGTTTCAGAGAGAGGAATGTAGTGCCGTATTATGGTTATAAATGAAAAGTGTAAAATATGTCAGATAAAACGAAATAATAATAGATATCCGGTTGGTGCAACAGAGGAAAAAATAAAAGAATATCAATATAAAGTTAATGAAATTGTAAAAAATAGTGATGGTTTAACTACACCACAGGTTGCCGAGCAAATGGATAATCTTCGTAAAGAACTCTTTGGTAACACAATGGATTACACGGAAATCAAACAGCATTATAATAAATTAATGCTGGATTATTTTCCGTACATGGAAAATAAAGTTAATACATCTGAAAATCATTTAAAAATGGCAATACAGTATGCAATGGTTGGAAATTATATTGATTTCGGAGCATTGGAAAATGTGAATGACATTGAATTGAAAGATAAACTGGATGAAGCAGTAAATATACAAATAGATTCTAATCTATTGACTGATTTTCACAAAGAGATAGTCAATGCTAACAGATTGGTATATTTTACAGATAACTGCGGAGAAATTGTAACGGACAAGTTATTGCTTGCAACTCTTCGAGACATCAATCCTGATTTATATATATCTGTAATTGTAAGAGGAAAGCCGGTTTTAAACGATGCTACGTTAGAGGATGCAAAATATGTGCATATGGAAGATGTTGCACAAAAGGTAATTGGAAATGGTACGGGAATGCCAGGTAATGTTATCGGAGCAATATCTCAGGAAGCAATGGATGAGGTTGAGAACGCTGATTTGTTGATTTCCAAAGGACAGGGAAATTTTGAAGGATTAAGCGGTTGTGGATTAAATATTTATTATTTTTTCCTATGCAAATGTGAAATGTTTATGAGACGTTTCGGTGTTGAACAGTTTACAGGGATTATGACAAAAGAGTAGGTTCTTAAATAGTGAAAGAAGAAAAGTAGTGTGGATGGGACTATCAGAATTTTTTGATTATTTGGAGGTAATTCAATGAATATATTGTTGATTCATGGAAGCCCCAAGGGGAAGCACAGCAATTCTTTAAAGCTTGCAAGGGCATTTATCCAAGAGGAGAGAAAGTAAAATGGTGAATTGTATTATAGTTGGAATGGGAGGATTTTTTGGAGCGATAGCTCGTTATCTAATTGGGCTGATTCCGATAAATCCGCAAAGTGGATTTCCTATAAAAACATTACTGATTAATATTGTAGGAGCATTTTTAATAGGGGTTGTAGTAGCTATTGGAGTAAAGAAAGACTGGAATCCGCAATGGATTTTATTTTTAAAAGTTGGCATTTGTGGAGGGTTTACAACATTTTCTTCTTTTGCATTGGAAACGAATCAACTATTGGAACGAGGTGCAGTTTGGTGGGCAATGCTTTATGTTGTATTGAGTGTAATCGGAGCAATGTCAGCAGTGTATATATCGCAGTACGTAGTGATAAGATGAAGAGTTGAAAAAACAGGCGGATTAACCGCCTGCTGTTGACATGCAATTTATTGTCAGATTATTTGTACTGAAAATTCACTCAAGAAAATAATATATCATGAGTGCATTGTATATCTCTTGGCTCTGATATCTGTTTGTAAAACTCTTTCCCGTAGTAACAGTTCACCCGAAGGCTGAACTGTTACATAACTTATCTTAATACGAAAAATCAATTTGACAATCTGGCTTTCTGTGGTATAATTTTCATGCTGTGAAAACAGCCGACAGTTCATTTGTACCTTCCTGTCGAAAAATAAAACCGGGGCTAATCATGAGGATTTTAGGCTCTGCGTGCGAAGATGTACGCAGAGCTTTTTGTATATTAGATATGGATTTTCTGATATATAAAAACTGCTCCATTTAGGATGCATAGCTCTTAATAGGTACATACATTTCACATAAAGGAGAGTTGAAATATGTATTATTTACAAACAAAAGCCAGTTTTGATGCAGCACATTTTCTATGGAAATACGAAGGAAAATGTAGAAACATCCACGGACATCGTTGGAATGTTGTTGCAAAAATCAAGAGTCAGGAGTTAGAACAAGAAGGACAAACACGAGGAATGGTAGTGGATTTTGGTAATCTGAAAAAAGACCTGAAATTACTTTGTGATTACTTTGACCATAGTCTGATTTACGAGACAGGATCTCTGAAAGCAGAAACAGTAGCTGCACTTCAGAATGAAGATTTCCATTTGGAAGAAGTCTCATTTCGTCCTACAGCAGAAAATTTCGCATATTATTTCCACAAAAAATTAACGGATTTAGGGTACGTAATTCATTGTGTGGAAGTATATGAGACACCTAATAATTGTGCAGTTTATGAGGAAGAGTAGATGAAAGTAGTAGAGAAATTTACCAGTATTAACGGGGAAGGCGTGCGTGCAGGAGAACTGGCAGTTTTTGTTCGTTTTAAAGGGTGCAACCTGCGATGCAGTTATTGTGATACGATGTGGGCTAATGAACCTGAGTGCCTGTATAAAGAGGAAACACCGGAAGAAATTTTAAATTATGTTCTTGGAACAGGAATTCATAATGTGACACTGACAGGAGGAGAACCGTTGTTGCAAAAAGACATCAGGGATTTAATCCATCTTCTTTTACAAGCGGGACTGCAAGTTGAAATTGAGACAAATGGAGCAGTCGATTTGGCTGCATTTTGTGAAGAGCGTCCGGTATTTACGATGGATTATAAGTTGCCATCAAGCGGGTGCGAAGAATATATGATAACAAAGAACATGGAACTTCTTGGAAAGGATGATACTGTAAAATTTGTATCTGGCAGTCAGGAAGATTTATTAAAAGCATTGGAATTGATTCGGTCTTATGATCTGACAAATAGATGTCATGTTTATCTTAGCCCTGTTTTTGGAGCAATAGAACCGGTGCAAATAGTAGAATTTATGTTGAAACATCGATTGAATGGTGTGCGGTTGCAGATACAGATGCATAAAGTGATCTGGGATCCCGATGAACGGGGAGTATAAATAGTGAGGTGATAGAGATGAAAGCATTAGTTCTTTTTAGTGGAGGGATTGATTCAACAACGGCATTGGGACTGGCAATCAAAAAATATGGGAAAGACCAGGTCATTGCTCTTTCGGTTTCCTATGGACAAAAGCATGATAAAGAAATTAAAGCTGCAATAGCAGTTGCCCAATATTATGGCGTGGAGCATTTATTTCTAGATTTAAGTAAGATATTTCAATATAGTAACTGCTCACTGCTTCAACAGTCTACAGAAGACATTCCGGAGGAGAGTTACGCAGAACAGATTTCAAAAACAAATGGCGATAAACCAGTAAGCACATATGTACCGTTCCGAAACGGATTATTTCTTTCTTCGGCGGCAAGTATTGCACTGAGCAAAGACTGCGAAGTAATTTATTATGGAGCTCATGCAGATGATTCTGCAGGTTTTGCATATCCGGATTGCTCACCGGTATTCAATCAGGCTATGAATGAAGCAATATGGGAAGGTTCCGGACATCAGCTTAAAATAGAAGCACCTTTTGTTAATGTATCCAAAGCCGAAGTGGTAAGGATTGGATTAGAACTGGGAGTCCCTTACGAGTTGACCTGGTCCTGTTACGAAGGTGGAGAGAAGCCTTGCGGAAAATGTGGAACATGCATTGATCGTGCAGCGGCATTTCAGGCAAATCATATGGAAGATCCGGCGTTGAGATAGAGGAGGAAGAGATGAGAGAAAAAGAAAATTTAACACTATTGGGAAATCAGCAAACAGAGTACAGTATGGATTATAATCCATCCGTATTAGAGGCATTTCAGAATAAACATCCTGAAAATGATTATTTTGTCAAGTTTAACTGCCCTGAATTTACAAGCCTGTGTCCGATTACCGGACAGCCGGACTTTGCAACGATCACGATTTCGTATGTTCCGGATGAACGGCTTGTGGAGAGCAAATCCTTAAAATTATATTTGTTCTCATTTAGAAACCATGGAGATTTTCACGAAGATGTGATCAATATAATTATGAAAGATCTGGTCAAGCTTCTTGAACCGAAATATATAGAAGTCTGGGGAAAATTCCTTCCGAGAGGAGGATTGTCCATTGATCCGTATTGTAATTACGGAAAGCCGGGTACAGATTGGGAGCAGGTTGCCTGGAATCGCATGAGTAATCATGATATGTTTCCGGAGAGGGTTGATAATCGGTGAGAGTTGTTATAAGAAAGGAACACAAATGAGAAAAGCAATTGTATATGCATCTGTGCATCATGGAAATACAGAAAAATTAGTAAAAAGCATAGCAGAAGAGTGCCGTGTTGATTTGATTGATGTTGTAAAACAGCCAGATGCAGATCTAGGCAGTTATAATATGATTGGGTTTGCATCAGGAATCTATTTTTCGAAATTTCATCAGTCGATATTAGGTTTTGCAGAGAAGAATCTGCCAGACGACAAAAAGGTGTTTCTGCTCTGTACTTATGGCGGAAGTGCAAATTATAAATCCATAGAGCAGATTTTATGCAAAAAGCATTCTAAAGTGTTAGGAAAGTTCGGATGCAAGGGGTATGACACATTTGGTCCATTTAAACTGGTTGGTGGAATTGCAAAAGGGCATCCAGATGAAGACGATATAAAAAATGCAGTTGAGTTTGTAAATGGCTTGTAAACATTAGCAACAGTATTTTGAGGTAAAAAAAGAAACAGAAGTAATCTGATCATAAAGCCGATGCAGGATTATTGAATCCTGTATCGGCTTCGTTGATTCCACAGAGATTTGAAGAAATTTATTTGTTGTAATTCATCAGTGTTTTGATGTCTTCTTCCGGCGTGGTGATAGGTGCTATACCATAATTTTCTACCAGAAAATTCAAAATATTAGGAGACAAAAATGCCGGAAGAGAAGGACCAAGACGAATGTTCTTGATACCCAGGTGTAAAAGTGTTAACAGGATGCAGACGGCCTTCTGTTCGTACCAGGAGAGAACGAAGGAAAGCGGAAGTTCATTTACGGAGCATCCAAATGCATCTGCAAGTGCTACAGCAACCTGAATCGCACCATAAGCATCATTACACTGCCCCATATCCATTAGTCGTGGCAGACCACCGATTTCTCCAAGATCGAGATCGTTGAAACGGAATTTTCCGCATGCCAGAGTAAGGACAATACTGTCAGAAGGTGTCTGTTTTACAAATTCTGTGTAATAGTTTCGTCCAGGTTTAGCACCATCACAGCCGGCAACCAGAAAGAAATGACGGATTGCACCTGATTTTACTGCTTCAATTACAGTGTTTGCATGGGACAGGATGGCTGCATGACCAAAACCGGTTGTCACTTTTGTACCGCCATTGATGCCGGTGAGTACCTGATCTTCCTTGTAACCACCAAGTTCCAGCGCTTTTTCAATAACCGGCGTAAAATCTTTCTTCTCATCAATATGAACAGCACCGGGGAAGGCAACCATTTCTGTTGTAAATACTCTGTCAGCATAACTGCTTTTTGGCGGCATCAGACAGTTGGTGGTGTAGAGAATCGGAGCTGGAAGATGATCAAACTCTTTTTGCTGATTCTGCCATGCGGTTCCGAAATTCCCTTTTAAGTGTGAGAATTTTTTTAAGAGTGGATAGGCATGGGCAGGGAGCATTTCACCATGAGTATAGATGTTGATTCCTTTTCCCTTTGTCTGTTCAAGTAAAAGCTGCAGGTCTTTCAAATCATGTCCGGTTACAACAATAAATGGTCCCTTTTCTATTGTAAGTGTAACATTGGTTGGTTCTGGTGTCCCATAGGTTTCTGTATTTGCCTTATCAAGAAGTGCCATACACTTCAGGTTGATTTCTCCTACTTTTAGTACTGTAGGAAGCAGTGCATCTGCACTTTCTTCATAACCAATCTTAAATAATGCTTCACAGAAGAAGCGATTCACTTCAGTATCTTCATAATTCAGAACATTTGCATGATAGGCATAGGCAGCCATTCCGCGAATTCCGAAAAGAATCAGAGACTTCAAAGAGCGTATATCTTCGTTGGCATTCCATAACTGTTGCATATCGTATTCGTCTGTTTTACCGCAAGGTGACTGACATTTGCTGCAGTCAGGAACTAGTCTTTCTTTCTCAGCTCTGACTTTTTGTATCATGTTTTCAATTGAAGCATCGTCAAAATTTACATTTGTAACCGTGGTAAACAGTCCTTCAATTATGACCTGTCCGGTTCTTTTGGAAATAGCTGTTGTACTATCGACAGCTCTTGCAAGACCAACCAAGGCACCTGTCAGTTCATCCTGTAATCTGGCTGTATCTGCCTTTTTTCCACAGACACCGGCATTTCCTGTACATCCGGCGCATCCGACGGTCTGTTCACACTGAAAGCAAAACATTTTCTTATCCATTATTGTATTCTCCTTTTTTATTCTATAGTTTTCCCATCAATACTTATCGTTATAACCTGCCATGGTAAGAATTTTCCACTATCCTGAAGCGCCTTTTTTGCTGCCATTTCCAGACCACCACAGCAAGGAACTTCCATTCTTACAATTGTTACACTTTGAATGTTGTTATTTTGAATAATTGCAGTCAATTTCTCGCTATAATCTACCTGATCTAATTTAGGACAGCCGATTAATGTTACCTTATTCCGAATAAAATCCTGATGAAAGCTTGCATATGCATAAGCAGTACAATCGGCTGCAATCAATAGTTTTGCACCGTCAAAATATGGGGCACTTACAGGTGCCAGTTTAATCTGTACTGGCCAGTTCTGAAGTTTTGATAGCTGCTCTACGCTTGGAGCTGATTTTATGGTTTCAGGTGTTTCGGATCGCTGAATCTGCATACTTCTAGAACCAGGACAGCCGGTGTGTGTAGACATTGCCTGATTTTTGGCAAATACTTTTTTCTGCGCTTCTTTTACGGCTTCTTCATCATATGCAGGAGCCTCTCTTTCTTCAAAAGAAATGGCACCTGTGGGACATTCCGGGAGACAATCACCAAGCCCGTCACAGAAATGTTCTCTTACCAATTCTGCTTTTCCGTCAATGATATCAATGGCACCTTCATGACAGGCATCTGCACAGGCACCGCATCCATTACATTTTTCTTTATCAATTCGAATAATCTTTCTTATCATTTTTACCCTCCGTCTATAGCATAAAATTTTTATTTCTGTTAGAATCATAGTATAATAAATGCAACTTGTATGTTTGATTTCCAACAGGAGGAACAATTTTGAAAAAATTTTTACCCATTTTAAGGAACAGTCCTTTCTTTAAAGGTCTTACTGATGACGAGATATTATCCATATTGCACTGTGTAGAGGCAACAACAGTTTCAAAAGAGAGAGATTCTTATATTTTCAGAGCAGCAGATTCTACAGAAGTAATGGGACTTGTGGTGTCAGGCTGTGTTCTTGTTATCCAGGAAGACCTCTGGGGGCATCGCAATATTTTATCAAAATGTCATGCCGGTGATTTTTTTGGAGAACCATATGCGGCAAGTCCGGGTGCTGTTTTGAATATCAGTGTGGTAGCAGATGAGGATTGCGAAATTATTTTCCTAAATGTCCAGAAGCTTTTGGTTACTTGTCCAACTGCATGCGAGCATCATCAGAAGTTAATCCGTAATCTGGTCAGTGTCCTGGCAAATAAGATACTGATCTTGAACGATAAGATTACACATGTTGGCAAGCGAACGACAAGAGATAAACTATTGTCATATCTGTCAGCCGAATCTATCAGACATTCATCTTTATCCTTTGATATTCCTTTTGACCGGCAGCAGTTAGCAGATTATCTTTGCATTGACCGTGCAGCAATGTCTACGGAGATATCAAAGTTACAAAAAGAAGGTTTTATAAAAACAAATCGAAAGCATTTTGAATTAACGGTTTCTAATGATGTGGATTCAACAAGGAAAATGTGATGTATACCACGGGAAATATAGGATTAATTTGAGAATTATTATAATGTGCAAGAGGAGGAAATTTTAGATGATAAATAAATTACATTTAGCAATGATTGAGTTATATAGAGGAGATTCAAAGAGAATTCAACATTTTTGTAAAGTGCATAGTTATGCAAAATTGATAGCAGAAACGGAAAATGTAGATAAGAAATGTTTGTTTACCATTGAAGCAGCAGCTTTGACACATGATATTGGAATTCATTTCTGTGAAGAAAAATATGGTGATTGTAATGGAAAACTACAAGAAAAAGAAGGTCCTGCAATAGCAGAAAAGCTGCTTAGAAAATTAGGATTTGAACAAGAGGTATCTGAGCGTGTGCAGTATTTGATTGCACATCATCATACGTATAATAATATTGATGGTATAGATTATCAGATATTGGTAGAGGCTGATTTCCTGGTGAATATTATGGAAGATGGTTTATCCAAAGAAGCGGCTTTAAAAACCTATCATAATATTTTCAAAACATCATGTGGAAAAATGATTTGCAGGGAAATGTTTGATATAATAAGATAGAGCGTGATAAACGAACAGTAGATAAATGTTTTGCAGAAGAATGAGAATGGATGGAGGTAAAAATGATTATTAGAAAAGCGAAAGAAAAAGATATTCCGAGAATTTTAGAGTTATTAGAGCAAGTGTTACAAATTCATGCAGATATAAGGCCTGATATTTTTATTCCGGGCACGACCAAATATACGATAGACGAATTGAGAGAGCTTTTGAAACATGAAGAAAAGCCAATATATGTTGCGGTGGATGAGGATGATGTTTGTGTAGGGTATGCATTTTGTCAATTACAAGAGCAGCCTTTTTCAAACAACATGGTTCCGTTTAAGACGTTTTTTATTGATGATCTTTGTGTCAGTCAAGAGGTTCGAGGTCAGCATGTTGGCGAAAGTCTGTTTGAATATGTAAAAAATGAAGCGAAACAGATAGGGTGCTATGAAGTGACATTGAATGTATGGGCAGGAAATACTCCAGCAGAGAAATTTTATGAAAAAATGGGAATGCGAACGAAGGAAAGACAAATGGAATATATATTAGTAGAAAAATAATATGCAAAAATAGAAAACATGGAAATAAGACTATTACGATATTTTTTCGAATGATCATATACAAACATTTGTTCGAAAAACACTTGCATTACAGAACAAATGTTTGTATAATAAAAATATGAATACAGATATTAGGAATAGTAATTATACAACACAGGAAAAGCTGCAGATTCTTGCTGACGCAGCAAAATATGATGTGGCATGTACATCAAGCGGGTCAAGCCGGCGGGGAAAGAAAGGAGAGCTCGGCAATGCAGAGGCATGTGGCATTTGTCATAGTTTTGCGGCAGATGGCAGATGTATCTCCTTGCTTAAGATTTTAATGACAAACCATTGTGCTTATGATTGCAAGTATTGTATTAATCGCAAGAGCAATGATGTAAAGCGGGCTACTTTTACTCCGGAAGAAATCTGTGACTTAACAGTAGAGTTTTATAAGCGTAATTATATCGAGGGTCTGTTTTTGAGTTCCGGAATCTTAAAGAATCCAACTTATACGATGGAGAAGATGTGCGAGACGTTATTGTTGCTTCGGACGAAATATCATTTCAATGGTTATATTCATATCAAGACGATTCCGGGAGCTTCGGACGAGTTACTTGCAGCAGCAGGTTATCTTGCAGATCGTATTAGTGTCAATCTTGAATTACCAACGGAAGAAGGATTGCATACGTTGGCTCCAAACAAGACCATGAAGAAGATTCTGGATCCTATGGGGAAGGTGCAGAGCACAATCGCATCTCACAGAATGGCGATTGGAAAGTCAGCATATATGGATCGAAGTGGAGGAAATAAGTTTTTGAATGCAGGTATTTTTTCTGATGCTTCGAAAAAGCATTTTTCTAAGTGTTTGAATGCTCAGAAGAATGATACAGCAATTTCTCAAGATTCTCAGATGAATCGATTAGAATCTTATAAAAGATATACCTCACTGGATCATGCACTGACTTTGGAGAATGCGAATCAATTGGCACCGCGTGACATGTCGCAATTGAAGCGCAGTTTTGCTCCGGCCGGACAGAGCACGCAGATGATCATTGGTGCGACAGGTGAGAGTGACTATACGTTGTTGCAGACGACTCAGGCATTGTATCAGGGGTTTGATTTGAAGCGTGTCTTTTATTCAGCATACATTCCTTTGAACGAAGACAAGGTATTGCCGGAGATAGGAACGCCACCACCGCTTTTACGTGAGCACAGATTATATCAGGCTGATTGGCTGCTTCGATTTTATGGGTTTCAGGCAGGAGAATTATTGTCTTTAGAGCAGCCGAATTTTAATGAAATGATTGATCCGAAGTGTGATTGGGCATTGCGCCATTTGGAGCAGTTCCCGGTAGAAGTAGAGAAAGCAAATTATGCTACACTGCTTCGTGTTCCGGGAATTGGGCCTAAATCAGCGAGTCGTATCACCTATGCAAGACGTTATGGCAGACTTGATTATGATAGTCTAAAGAAGATGGGAGTAGTATTAAAGCGTGCACATTATTTTATCACGTGTGGTGGGAAACAGATGTATCATACTCCTATTGAGGCATCTTATATTACGCGTCAACTAATTAGTGTAGACACGAAGGATATATGGAACGCACAACATGCGAATGAATCATTTACACAGATGACATTGACAGATTTTGGAGTATGCTAATGAAGATTTTTACTTGTAAAGACCGTTTGGAAGATATCATGACTTGTATCTATGATGCTTGGTCTGAAGCCTTGCGGATTGGCCATGACCAAATACAATTAAAGAAAGAACCAGTATTTCAACAAACGATATTTGATGAATATATTCATATAGACCAAGATCTTTCCAAAGCAGAAAAGGTAATTCGTTCGATTCGGAGAGAGATTTCGGATGAGGCATATCTGAATATCTATCTGGCGACTTTGTCTGTTGAGGAAGATGCACTGCAGGCAATTTATAATTTCCTTCGTGTCGGATTCAAAACTGGAGAGAGTGTACTACAGCAATATGCGAATCCGTATGTGATGCGGATACTGGAATTGCGTCGTAAAGTGTCCAATGAGAGCCATCATTTTAGAGAGTTTGCACGATTTGATCGGTTGAACTCAAGCAATGTTTATGTCAGCCATCTGGAGCCGAAAAGTGATGTCATTATGCTGGTAGGCAGACATTTTGCAAATCGTATGCCTTCAGAGCATTGGATGATTATAGACGATAATCGCAAAACGGCCTGTGTTCATTCAAAAGACGGAGAGAACTACCTGCGATATCTGACAGATGAAGAATTTCAGACATTGAGAAAGACAGAAGATTACGAGGATGAGTATACAGATATGTGGAAGACCTTCTTTCAAGCGATTGCGATAGATGAACGAAAGAATTATGTATGTCAGCGTAATTTATTTCCGTTGTGGAAAAGAAAACATGCAGTGGAATTCAAAAAATAGATTGGAAATTTGTTGATATTACAGTAAGAATTTATAAAACATAATCTTTTCTTGTATATTTTTACTTGTAACTCGTAAGGTGGAAACGTATAATGTAAGAAAGTTGTGATTGATATACGATTCTTTTCATGAACGGAGGTTATTAAAATGCCGTATGATTTATCAAAACCTCTTGTAATAGGGATTAGTTCAAGAGCTTTATTTAATCTTGAGCAGGAGAATAAAATATTCGAAGAACAAGGTGTTGAAGCATATGAAGCTTATCAGGTAGCACATGAGAATGAGATTCTTCAAAAGGGTGCAGCATTTCAATTGATCAAAGCATTTTTAGAGCTGAATAATACAGAATTTGGAAGACTGGTGGAAGTGATTATTATGTCTCGAAATAATGCCAATACATGTCTTCGTATTTTTAATTCTATACAGCATTATGGCTTGGATATTACGAGAGCTGCGTTGACAAGCGGTGCAGAAATAGCTCCTTATTTAAAGGCTTTTAAGACAGACTTGTTTTTGTCGGCGAATTCAGATGATGTACAGTCGGCAATCAATGATGGGATTGCTGCAGGTCGTATTCTTACGGGTGAAGCACATGCTGATCCGAAGCAAAAGATTGATCAGATCCGTATTGCTTTTGATGGAGATGCAGTACTATTTTCTGCTGAATCTGAAAAGATTTTCCAGAAGAATGGAATACAGGCATTTGAAGAGCATGAGAAAGCAAATGCGAACACGCCGATGGCGAAAGGTCCTTTTGCTAACTTCCTGACAAAACTGTCTTATGTGCAGCAGATGTTTAAAGAAAAAGATATTCAGCCGATCCGAACAGCACTTGTCACATCAAGAAATGCTCCTGCGCATGAACGTGCAGTGAAAACACTTCGCAATTGGGGTGTATCCATTAATGAAGCATTTTTCCTTGGTGGGGTCAGCAAGACAGAAGTGCTTGCAGCATTTGGGGCACATATCTTTTTTGATGATCAGGATATACATACAGAGCCAGCTTCGGCGGTTGTTCCGGCGGCAACAGTGCCTTATCGGGATGGAGATAATCCGAAAGAGTAAAACGCTTTATAGAGCCAAATCCCACCTTTAGGTGTATAAAAATACAAGAAAATAACATAAAATTGATGAAATATGTAAATTTTTAGTTAGATTTTGAGTATTCTATGGTACACTGATATAGCATATCAAAAATGGGAGGAGACTCAAAAATGAGCAAAAAAGAAGGAAAAGGGTTAAAGTCTTTTAACAAGGGATTTCAAGTGCCTGACACCTACATTATTATTTTTCTGGTAGTTGTTGTCGCAGCACTTCTGACTTTCCTTGTACCAAAGGGATTTTACGAAACACAGGATATTTCGTACATGATCAATGGTGTTGAGAAAACCCGTACAGTAATCAAAGACGGAAGTTTCCAGTATCTGACAGACGATGCAGGGAACGTAGTAACGGAAGGAGTAGCACTTTTTAGCGGAGATGGCGGAACAGGATTCTTTAATTATATGTATAACGGAATCGTAAGCAGTTCTGCAATCGAGATTATCGCATTCCTTATGGTTGTAGGTGGTGCATTTGGTATCATGATACGTACCGGTGCAATTGAATCCGGACTGATCGGATTGATCCGTAAGGCAAAGGGAGCCGAGAAACTGCTGATTCCAGTACTTTTCGTACTGTTTTCTCTTGGGGGAGCAGTTTTCGGGATGGGAGAAGAAGCACTTCCGTTTACTATGATTCTTTGTCCATTATTTGTAGCAGTTGGATATGATTCAGTTATCGCAGTTCTTGTTACCTATGTTGCAACACAGATTGGTTTCGGTTCATCTTGGATGAATCCATTCTCGGTAGGTATTGCACAGGGTATTGCAGGTATTGATGTATTCTCCGGGGCAGGATTCCGTATGGTAATGTGGGTAGTATTTACAGCACTTGGCTGTGGAATGACTATGTTCTATGCATCAAAGATCAAAAAGACTCCGACGATCTCAATCGCATATAAGACGGATTCATATTTCCGTGAGCAGAATGAAAAAACAGGAATTGACGAAGGACATTCATTTGGTGTTGGACACATTTTAGTTCTTTTGACACTGGCTGCTACAGTAGTATGGGTAATTTGGGGAGTTATGACTCAAGGATACTATATGCCAGAGATTGCTACACAGTTCTTCATTATGGGAATTGTTTCTGGTGTGATTGGAGTTATCTTTAAGCTGAACGATATGAGATTGAATGATATTGCAACTTCTTTCAAAGATGGAGCAAAAGACCTGATCGGTGCAGCACTTGTTGTTGCTATGGCTCAGGGTATCATGCAGGTTCTTGGTGGATCTGATCCGACAACACCTACAGTTATCAATACAATTATGTATAATATTTCAAATGCACTGTCTGGAGTTTCCGGAGCAGTTGCAGCAGTACTTATGTATCTGTTCCAGTCCATATTCAATTTCTTTGTTGTATCCGGAACAGGACAGGCTGCGATCACAATGCCAATCATGGCTCCATTGTCAGATCTGTTAGGTGTTTCACGTCAGACAGCGGTAGTTGCATTCCAGCTTGGTGATGCATTTACAAACCTGATCGTTCCTACATCCGGATGTCTGATTGGATCTCTTGCGATTGCAAAGATTGAGTGGTCTAACTGGGTTAAATTCATGTGGAAATTCCTTGGCGTCTTAATGATAGGTGCAATCATTACAATTCTTATTGCAGTTGGAATTGGATTCTAAAATATGCATTTGGTAATTGGGAGTGATTTATGATGAAATTAATTCAGAATATTGATGTTTATGCCCCAAAGCATCTGGGGAAAAAAGATGTACTTACAATCAATGATAAGATTGTCAAGATTAAAGATGCAGGTTCTATATCCGCAGACGGATTTCTTTCTGAGGCAGAAATAATCAATGGAGAGGGGTTGCTTTTAACTCCAGGATTCATTGATAGTCATGTTCATGTACTCGGAGGCGGTGGCGAAGGCGGATTCGCCAATCGTACTCCGGAAGCAACTATGGAAGGAATTACGAAGTTTGGAGTAACAACAGTTGTTGGCTGTCTTGGAACAGATGGAATCGGCCGTGATATGTGCGCACTGGTTGCAAAGACAAAAGGATTGAATGAGCAGGGAATGTCTGCATACTGTTATACAGGCAGTTATCAGATTCCGGTTCGTACGTTGACTGACAGTATTGTAAAAGACATTATGATGATTCAGGAAATTATTGGAACCGGAGAAATCGCGATCTCTGATCATCGTTCTTCACAGCCGACTTTTGAGGAATTTACACGTGTTGTTGCGGATACGAGACTTGGTGGTGTTCTTTCCGGGAAAGCTGGTATTGTAAATGTTCATCTTGGCGACAGTCCGAGATGCTTAGATCTTATTGAGCGAGTAGTAGATGAGACAGAGATACCGGCTTCTCAAATCCTGCCAACACATATTAATCGAAATGAGATGCTTTTTGGCAAGTCGATTGAGTATGCACTAAAAGGCGGAGCAGTAGACTTTACCGGAAATGAAGATATTGATTATTGGGAAACTATCTGTGATGAGGTACGTGTATGCAATGGCATCAAACGGATGTTAGATGCAGGTGTAAATCCTGACCGCATGACAATTTCTTCTGATGGACAGGGAAGCCTTCCTATGTACAGTAGTGATGGCGAATTCCTTGGAATGGGCGTTGGACAGTCCAGCTGCCTTCTGAAGGAAGTAAAGGAATGTGTATTTAAAACAGAAATTCCTTTAGAAATAGCTATTTCTACAATTACATCAAATCCAGCAGATATTCTTCGTCTTAAAGGAAAAGGTAAGATTGAAGAAGGCTATGATGCTGATCTTTGTATTCTTGACCAAGAACTTCAGCTTGTTGAAGTAATTGCAAAAGGGAATACAGTTTATATAAAAAAAGAGCCAGGTCTTATCGCGACGAAAAACGTTGGCTAGAGAGCTGGCTTGGTGACTATATGAAGTTCCATCAGACCGCTGATGGTAAGAATGTATTTTGGTCAATCGATAGCAGGATAACCAGGCACAATCCGCTTTGTTTTGGAACTGGATGCAACATGATAGAAAAGCTGTAAGATTTTGAAAAGAAAATCTTATGGCTTTTTTTGCAAACGAATAGAAGAGGAAAATAGTGCTAAAATATAAATAAATATTTTATAATATTATTGATTGTACATATTTATTTTATCATTTACGAAAGTAGATCCGCTTGATATGGAAACATATAAAGAGTGGATACAAAGGTTATATCAGATGTGAGATGACTCCCACTGTAGGTGGCGAGTAACAAATCAGTATCAGTGGTGGGAGTCAATCCCTCATCTGATATAGCCTCCGGCAGGATTGCAGAGATGCGCAGAAGAAGTATGTCATGCATTGCATGACGCGCATCTCGCAGCAAGAATGCAGAGGCATTCTTGAAAATGAATGGCCAATTTCTGAAGAGATGCTGTTTACTGGTAGAATAAAAAAAGAAAAAAGTTATTGACATGCACTACAAACATAGTTATAATTCTAAATATTCGAATTATAATTGTTTGAATTATAAGCATTATATAATAAAAGAAGGAGATGCATAATAAATGGATGATTCTTTTCACTACATGTCTATGATAAACCATATGACCATCCAGAAAAAACTAATGGAACAGCTGAAAGATACAGGACTTACCTTGGGACAGCCCAAAGTATTGGATTACCTGAAAGATCACGATGGTGTCAGCCAGAAAGAGATTGCGGCAGGATGTCTCATCGAGGCAGGATCTTTAACGTCCATTTTGAACCGTATGGAAGAAAAAGACCTGATTGAAAGAAAAATGCTCAATGGAAACCGTCGTACTTTTCATATTTTTATGACAGAAACCGGAAAGAAAAATCAGAAGCTTGTGGAGGAGGCTTTTAAAAAAATAGAAAAAACTGCATTAAATGGTATTTCCGAAGAAGAGCAGAAGCTGTTTATGGAAATTTTTTGCCGGATCTACCGAAATCTTGCAGATATGAAATGAGCTGACGATAAAAAACTATGAAATGAGGAGAAAATAAAAAAGAATGGAGACACTAAAACGATATTTAATATTTCTGGTGGGATTGTTTGTAAACTCCCTGGGAGTCAGCTTGATCACAAAGGCAAACCTAGGAACATCCCCGATTTCATCAATTCCTTACGTATTAAGTCTTAATTTTCCATTTACACTTGGAAATTTTACCATCTTTTTCAGTATATTTCTGATCGTACTGCAGCTGATCATTCTGAGAAAGAACTTTAAATTGGAACACATCCTTCAGATTCCGGTATCCATCATATTTGGATATTTTATTGATTTTGCCATGATTCTTTTGTCCTGGGTCAATCCGGAAGAGTACCTCATGAAGATTGTATACCTTCTTATCGGATGTCTGATTCTTGGCGTAGGCGTATATATGGAGGTCTTGGCAGACGTTGTCATGCTTCCAGGAGAATCTTTTGTCCGTGCTATTGTTCTTATATGGAAAACAAATTTCGGAACAACCAAGATTTGTTTTGATGTATCCATGTCAGTGATTGCTGCTGTACTTTCTTTCGTATTTGCAGGAAGACTGGCTGGTGTAAGAGAAGGTACCGTTATTGCTGCCCTTCTGGTAGGCTTTATCGCCAGACTCATCGGTAAGAAACTTGCATTCCTGAAAGATATGATTTTCCCGGAAAGTGTATCTGCAGAAAGCGAGAACGAAGCAAAAGAACAAACAGCAGGGACCTATGGAAAAAATGTTATCGCCATTGGAAGACAATTTGGAAGTGGTGGACATGATATTGGCAAGGTTCTTGCAGAAAAGTTGGGATATGATTTTTATGATGCTGAGATTATCCAGATGACAGCAGGAACCACCGGATACACACCGGAATTCGTTAAGAAAAACGAGGAAATCATGACAAATAGTCTTCTCTATGATCTGGTCAATCAGATGTACTTGAATACAGATAGGCAGAATGAAGCGCCGAAGGATAAAATTTTCGAGGCAGAATGTCAGGTTGTACGCAATCTTGCGAAAAAAGGCAACTGCGTGATAGTAGGCCGTTGTGCAGATTACGTTCTCAGAAATTCTGAAAATTGCCTGAAAGTATTTTTTTCAGCGCCTCTTGCGAGCAGAATTAGAAGAGTGGCACAGAGACAGAATATCTCCGAAGGAGAAGCAAAAGCTACGGTTCAGAAAAATGAAAAACTCCGTGCAGATAACTACCGCTATTACACCCGCCGTATGTGGGGTGCAGCCGGAAACTTTGATCTTAGCCTGAATACAGATTTGGGAGAAGAATTTATTGAGAACTGCATCCGCAGTGCTATGAAACTGTAAAAATATATAAAGCCTTATAATATTTGTTGTAAATGATATAGACCCTTAAGGAACAGTTAATCTAAGCGACTGGGGATGGCAGATCGATCTAAAAGTACGTCGTTATATTCTGAATAGAATGAATACAACAAAAAAGTGCAGGAATATAAAGATATGGAATTAAGATTATTACGCTATTTTTTAACAGTAGCAAAAGAACAGAGCTTTACAAAAGCAGCAGAACAATTGCATATTACCCAGCCAACGCTATCCAGACAAATGGCGGCATTTGAAGAGGACCTGGGAATAACATTATTTATTCGAAACGGGAAGAAAATATCGCTCACTGATGAAGGAATTTTATTAAAAAGGCGTGCCTTGGAGATTCTTAATCTTGAGGAAAGGACGCTTGAGGAACTGAAAGGAAAAGAAGAGGTTGTAGAGGGAAGTATAACCATTGGATGTGGTGAATTTGCGGCAGTAGAAACATTGGCGAAAATATGCAAAACATATAAAGAAAAATACCCACTGGTTCAGATTGCGCTTCATACTGCAACAGCAGATACGGTGTATGAGATGATGAATAAAGGTCTTGTAGATATTGCGTTATTTCTGGAACCGGTGGACACTGAAGGAATGGATTATATTCGGATTTCGGATTGTGATCACTGGTGTGTCGGAATGCGGCCGGATGATCCGCTGGCAGGAAAAAAGTTTATAAAAAAGGAAGATCTTATTGGAAAACCATTGATCCTGCCGGAAAGAATGAACATTCAAAGCGAACTTGCCAACTGGTTTGGAAAAGACTTTTCAAAACTTCAGATTGCTTTTACAAGTAATCTTGGAACAAATGCCGGAGTCATGGCGGCAAATGGACTGGGGTATCCAATATCAATCGAAGGTGCTGCAAAGTATTGGCGTGAGGATATTCTTGTACAGCGAAGAATTTCTCCTGAAATCACGACAAGCACTGTGATTGCCTGGAGACGAAATATCCCATATTCGCTGGCAATCCGTAAAATGATAGAAGAAATAAATGCTTTTCAGGCATAAAACAAAATTCAATATAAGCATTAGACATAATGAAGTGATAGAGCTTAAAATAGATGTGTAAGATGAATGTAAATCTTATACATCTATTTTTTCTGTGAAAAAATACGTAAGGAAAGAGGTTTTGTATTATGTGTAAAAAATTAGTCGCATTTTTCAGTGCAAGTGGAACAACAAAAAAAGTAGCAGAGATGATCGCAGAGGAAGCAAAAGCAGATTTATTTGAGATTGAGCCGAAGATTCCATATACAAAAGCTGATCTTGACTGGATGGATAAAAAATCCAGAAGCAGTGTGGAAATGAGTGATAAGAAATACAGACCAGAGATTATGAAAAAAGAAATGGATATGAGTTCTTATAATGAGATCCTTCTTGGATTTCCTAAAATGGAGTACAGTTTATAGTAGTGTATAGCGTGTACCAAGTTATAATTATGGGGTTGAAAATAACAGTATACAC
>ENA-OWON01000094-OWON01000094.1-gut-metagenome-genome-assembly--contig:-NODE-94-length-62039-cov-8.201123_pt1 | contig 62039 bp, 50 predicted proteins | sample MGYA00248257_ERZ651798 | MGnify/ENA primary metagenome ERZ651798 (study PRJEB26908, sample SAMEA4031708) | gut metagenome | biome: gut; feature: normal infant; material: stool | place: China | collected 2015 ... | reverse complement strand
TGGTTCTTTGAGTATCGATTCACCATTCTGCCTGTCCTGCTGACAATTCCGGTATTTCTTCTGCTGGGGTGGCTGATCCCCTGCATGATGTATGACAATGCAGCAAAATGCAGCGTTGTAGAGCAATTAAGGGATGCTCAATAACTGTTAAGCAAAAAACTGCCTCTTGGTTATAATGGCCGAGAGGCGGTTCTTTTTTAAAAAAGAAATTTGTTTAAGGGAATTATGAAATTTGAAAACGGGTATTATGATCAGATGATCTTTTTAATCCGTAGTTTATTGGAACAGGCATTAAAAACGAATAACAGCCTGAAATTTGCAGTGATGACAGGATGCATGCGCATTTCCAAAGAAAGTATCTTTACGGGGTTTAATAACCTGAAAGTATTGTCCATTACAGATGAACGGTATGATGAATATTTTGGCTTTACAGATATGGAAGTAAAGAACATGCTGGAGTATTATGGGATGGAGGAGCATTATGAAGAGGCTAAGAGCTGGTATAACGGGTATCAGTTTGGCAGTGTAGAAGTGTACTGTCCATGGGATGTATTGAATTACTGTGATAAATTAAAAGACCGTGCGGATTCGTTTCCAGAAAACTATAGGATTAACACCATATGAAACGATGCAAAGTGAAACAGGAAGAGAAATTATCATAAAAGAAGCAACTATGTCTCCTCTCGAATTGGAATCGGGTTTATCCAATGCGTAGAAGGAAAACATAGTCGCTTCGAATGAGTTGTGTCGTTATACTTGTGACACCTCTGTCTAACCTTACTTTTTATTTTTCTGAACCAGGCAGATACTTCCTACACTTCCACTGAGCAATAGAAGCAACATCCAGCAGAGCAGAGTATTGTCGTCGCCCGTTTTTGGATTTTTTGCCGAAACTTTTGTTCCGCCTGCATCATCTTTTTTAACCTCTGTTTTTGGGGATTTCGGCTGTTCTTTTGCCGGTTGCTCCGGGACAGCTGGTGTTACAGGTACAGAAGGTGTTTCAGGTGTAGCAGGCGGTACCGGTTCTGTGGATTCTTTGGTTGTCTGGATCATATTTTGTTTTGATGCACTTGCGGCAATTGCATCGGAACTTTGTTCAAAGAAACGGATCAGTAACTCCTCACAACAAGAATATTCTCCGATTTCCGCTGCCTCGGCAAGTGCCGGATAGCTGTCAGAACCTGCTAGATAATTATTAACTGCTACGATGTATTCTTTTGTATTATCCAACTCCTGCCCATCTTTTTTTACGGAAAGCACGCGTGAACCCTCCGGCTGTGCCGGATCAAAGCTGACGGTGATTCCGCCAACCTGCAGATAACTTCCACTGTCATTTGGCCAGGCATCCCATTCGCCGCTGTCATTTGCAGCAATACAGTTTTTTTGGATAGTAAGACTGGCCTCAAGCATATTTTTAATCTGTGCACCGGTTAGTTTTTTTGTTACCACATAGTTTCCATAAGGGCTGACATTAATGACATCTCCGTATGTAATCGTTCCGGCTGCGACAGAAGCGCGGATGCCACCTGCATTTTCAAATGCTATATCGGCACCTGTAGCAAGCAGATATGCATCTGTTATGACATTTCCAAGATTTGTCTGCCCAATACGGATATGTTCCCAGACACCATCTAATTCCACAGGAGAAGTACCAATGACACGATTTAGTGCTGTTTCGTTTTCTGCTTTAATCGCATCCAATATGGCTGTTACAGAAGCGTCCTTCGGATAGTTCTGTGCCGCTTCATAATCAACAGATGTCTTATTATAATCTACATGTACGCTGCCTTCAGCATCCATTGTACAGTTCAAATCAATTAGCCCCACGGTATTCAGATAATATCCACTTTCCGATACATAGGCCTTTGATCCATTTGGTGTTGTCACGGTTTCGCTAAGTTCAATATGCTCATGTCCGCACAGCCACAAATCTACACCATCTACCTGTGCAGCCATATTTTTCGGATTAAGTGTGTGTGACAGTGCAATCACCACATTACATCCATCTGCCTTTAATGCGGCCGCTTCCATATTTGCATAAGCGATTGCATCCTGAAATTCCAGTCCCTCCACATTGGATGGTGTCGTTTAATCTTTCATATTTGGGTCACTTACGCCAAACACACCGATTTTTAATGTTTTTCCATTTTTAGTAAATTCCTTTACAAGTGCATCTGTATCAAAAAAGGAGGTTCCATCTGCGTTTTTGATATTTCCAGATAAAATTTTGACATTGGCAATTCCGCCAAGCTCTTTCAAACGATCTTTTCCGTAGCTCCAATCATGATTTCCAATGGTTATTGCATCATACCCACAGGCTTTCATCAGTTTAGCTACCGATTCTCCCTGTACCAGTGTTGCAATCGGCTGTCCGTGAAAGATATCTCCGGAATCAAGCATCAATGAACCGTCGGCGCCTGCCGTAAATGTCTGTGCAATTTTGCTTAGCCGGTCCATTCCGATCACTTGATTGTAATCATCTTCTTCTACTCGTGCATGAATATCATTGGTATGTACGATTTTTACATCAAATATTGTACTTTCTGATGCATTTTCTCTAATTGTATAATCATAATTTGTTACTGGTTACAGTACCTGTGACAAGCACCTCTCCTCTGTCAGCAACCCGCTATTATGTCAAAAATCCACGAAAAACCGCAAAATTTTTGTCTTAAAATGTTACATACATCCCTTCGGACAAGCATATAAAAGATAGTAACAGTTCGGTCATAGGTTTATGCCAGGACTGTTACTAGAATGTGTCAAAGCACATTCGACTTGAATTATGGATTTTAAATCCAATTAAACTGTGATGAAGGAGGGAGAAATATGCGAGGAGAAGGAAAACGACATTTGATATTGAAGAAAATTCTTGCATATGTACTTGTACTGACAATGATTTTAGGAATCTGGACAAGCGTATCTAATGCAGCTGAACAATCTGAGTTCAATGTCGAAGAAAACACAATTGAAGAAGCGGCAGACATAACAGAAGAGATAACGACAAATACAGATAGCAACTTAACAGAAGATAAAACCATATCAGATACAGACAGAATAGAAGCTGAAATAGAAGATGTAACTACATCAGATACCACAATGAAAACAGATGCAACGACAATCTCGGATATTGCTATAACAACAAACACAGATACACCACAAGATGCAGAGCTTGATACAGACACTGCCAAGCCATCTGCACTTGTATTATCGTCCGATGAGAATACGGCACCGGCGCATCGTAAGTATATCAAATACAATGGAGAAGATTCGTATACGCTGACCTTGGATGTGACGGGAAAATATGATTCTACATTGAGCAAACCGAAAATCGATGTTGTTCTTATCGTTGACACATCTGGAAGTATGGATGAGCCGATGGGAGAAAAGTCAAGATTAGAGGTTTTGCAGGATGTAGTAACAGAAAAAGGCGGTTTGAGTGATTCCATTTTCAACAATGATCAAATTGATGCGAGAATGACAGTTGTAACGTATTACGGGTTAGAGGATTATAGGTATAGCTCACCATGGGATGATGCAACCTGGGTAAATGGAGCATGGGCGACAACAAAGTCAGAAGTAGATCAGATTGTAAATGGAATCCGTGTAAATAAAGAAAAATCTGGAACAAACTGTCAGGCTGGCTTGCGTACCGCGAAGGAGGCTTTGGCAAAGGCAGATAGCAGTGCACGTAAGATTGTAATTTTTCTATCGGACGGACTTCCAACGTACAGATATAACAACGATGGTTATACGATAGGAAACGGAAACACAGATACTTATAATTTCAATGCGAATGCGGCTTACAATGAAGCAGCTGCGATGAAAGGCTTGGATCAATTTTACACCATCGGATTTTCGAATAGTGCAGACAGCACATTTTTGAGTGCACTAGCGGAAAAAGTAAATACAACTTCCAGTAAAAAATATTATTCCGCAGCGGACTCAGATAAATTGGCGGAGGCATTTAAACAGATTACGGGAAATCTGACGGAATATACTTGTAGAAGTGTAGTGCTTACTGATACGCTGAGCGATTATGCAGAACTAGAAAATGCAGAACATCTTAATCCGACAGTAAAAGCAACCGCAAGTGACGGAAGTGAGGTAGATTTATCCGGCGTTGATATTCAGACAACATACAATGAAGAGACACGCACAGTAACAGCAACATTTCCAACAGATTATAAATTACAGAAAGATGTGACTTACGCTGTCAGCTTCAATGTCAAACCTACAGCAAAGGCATATGATGAATATGCGGCAAATGAAGACAGTTATGGTGGAGTTGTGGGGAGTATGAACAGTGATGCATGGGATAATGATACAAGCTCAGGCAAAGCCGGATTTTACACAAACGCCGGAGCAACCTTGACGTATATTTATGGAACAGGGGAGGCGCAAGCTGAGACGGTGGATTATGTGGAAAAACCGGTACTCCAGGTGAATTCCCTGACTATTTTGGTGAATAAAGAGTGGAAAAATACAGCAAAGAGTGAACAAGTTCCGGTAAAAGTTGAATTGTATCAGGATGGAAAGCTTGCACCATACAAAACCTTGACATTGAATGCAGACAATCAGTGGAGAGCAGATTTTCAACATGTGGCAAAGCATCATCAGTATCAGATCAAGGAACAGGCTTTGGAGGGATTTGTCAGTGCAGTGTCCGGTGATTCGACAAGCGGCTTCACAGTGACAAACACGAAGCTGCCTAGTCTGTCTATCAGCAAAAAAGTGACCGGTGAAATGGGGGATATTACAAAGAAATTTCCATTTCGGATTATATTGAAAGATGCGTCAGGAAACCCAATCAACGGAACGTATTCTTATCGAGGATTCATTTTGGACGATGTAAAAAATGTCACGGCTCCAAAAGACGGAACATTAACTTTTGAGCAAGGCGTTGCAGAAATCTGGCTATCTCATGGACAAGGGATAGAGCTTCAGCATCTTTCACTTGGAACATCTTATAACATAACAGAAAAAATAAACGATGCAGAAGGGTACAGGGTCAGTTTCAATGGAATCCATAAAAAATCAGTAGATGGAATATTAAATGAAGATGTGAGGATTAACGTTACAAATGAAAAAGAAAATATTCCTCTGACAAATGTAGCCACATTTGGCACAAATATGATACCCGGAATCCTTCTTGCAACAGTGGCATTATTTGTATTGGCTGCAATTTCAAAATTGTTTTATGGAAAAAAAGATAAAAAGCAGGATAAGTAATTGAAAAGAAAAATAATATTTCTGATTACAAAAGCTGGCGTACTGATTTTAATATTGTGGTTGTTATTTGGCGTCTGCTTTTCCATTTTTCAAAATAGTGACGAGGAAATGAAGCCGGCCATACGGCAAGGGGATTTGATTGTGAGCTATCAGTTGAATAAAAATTATGTATTTCACGATCTGGTGGCAATCGTACAAGATGGAAAAAAGCAAGTAGGCAGAGTCGTAGCGGTGGAGGGTGACATTGTAGATATAGATGACGAAGGGTTAAAAATCAATGGGATGTATGTTCAAGAATCTGACATCCAGAAAAAAACAGAACGCTATGTTGAAGGAATTTCATTTCCGGTCACCTTAAAAAAAGGAGAAATATTTCTCTTAAAAGATGCGAGAGAACATGCAACAGACAGCCGCATTTACGGGGCAGTAAATAAAAAAGACACGTTAGGAAAAGTCATCACATTAATTCGGCGAAACAGATTATAAAAAATGTAAGTCAAAAGGAGTAAAAAACTATGAAAAGGAACAATTGGAAATCAATGGTAGGATGCATGGTGGCTACAATGACAATCTGTATTGGAGCAACCGTATTGGCAGCAGATACAAATGTATTTATAGGAAATGACGCTGTTAATGGCTCGAAAAATCAGCCTTCGGTAAATGATGTTGCAGGTGATGCGAGCAATGTGCCGGAAACAGTAGCACAGATTACAAAAGAATTAAAACTTGCCGAAGGTATTACAATTCCAAGAGCAACATTTCATTTTACAGCCGACAAAATTACTGAAGACGCACCAGAGGCAGAAATCGAGAGTGTAAGTTATAGTGCAGAAGATTCAAAAGGTGACTTGTCAGAAGGAGTTTATAAAATCAACAAAGCAGGCAAGATTACATTTGGCGAATTTCCACATGCCGGTGAGTATCAGTATCATGTGCAGGAAAAAGCAGACACCTACGATACTGCTTCCGGCGAAGTTATGACATATTCCACAGAGGCATACACGATGCATGTATATGTCATTAATACAGAGAATGGCGGAACGGAAGTTGAAAAAATTACAGCTTCAAACACGGCAGGGGACAAAGTGAGTGAAATGAGTTTCGAAAACATTTATATTAAAAATGACGCTTCACTTACTATTTCAAAAACAACAGCAGGAAAGAATGCAGACCGAACAAAAGATTTTGCATTTACATTAACATTTACAAAATCAGGTACAGCAACGGATGATACTTATGAAGGAATGATTGGAAATGAAAAAGTAGAATTCAAGGCAGGAGAAGCAAAGACATTTAAACTTCATGACGGAGAAAAAATTGTATTCACAAACATTCCGGCCGGAACACGCTATGCTGTAACAGAAACAGGAACAGCATATTATACACCTTCTGTAGAAGTAGTTGAAAATGGAGTCAAAACAGTAGATACAAAGGCAGTCAAAGGACAGAGTTTGTCATCAGCAGAAGCGGGTGCAACAAATCTTGTTGGAAAAGGAAATAATAGCGCAGACTTTACAAACACGTTCGATGATGTTCCGATCACAGGCATTATCCTTGAAAACCTTCCATTTACAATTCTTATCGGAGCTGCAGCAATGCTTCTGGCAATGGGAACATTTGTAAAAAGATTAAAAAAAGAAAAATAAATAAAATGTGAAGACGAATGCAGTTGGAAAATTATGTATTTGAGATTGTAGATAAAATATTAAATTGCATAGCAGGTGTGATCGGACTGCTTCTGCTCCTTTATGCCTGCTATACGTGGTGGGACACACAGCAGATTTATGAAAATGCATCCGCCACAAGCTATTCTGTTTATAATCCGAAAAATCAGGAGTCGTTCGAAGAACTTGTAAAAATAAATCCTGAAGTGATTGGCTGGCTGATGGTTGAAGACACGAATATCAATTACCCGTTGACACAAGGGAAAGATAATTCAAAGTATGTAAATACGGATGCAAAAGGAAATGCTTCATTGTCAGGAAGTCTCTTTTTAGACTGCCGAAATCATCCGGATTTTTCGGATTTCAATAACATCATATATGGACACCATATGGCAAAAGAAAAAATGTTTGGAGAGCTGGAATATTTCTCGGGGGAAAAATATTTTCAAAATCACCGATGGGGAAAGCTGTATTATGGAGGAGAATACCGAAAAGTAGAATTTTTCGCATTTCTTGAAACAGATGCTTATGATTACACAATTTATAATCCGGAGGTGAAAGAGGAAGACGAAAAAACAGCATTGTTGGAGTATATTGATCAACATGCGATACAAAAAAGAAAATGTGAGGTGACAGCTTCCGAACACTTGCTTGTGCTTAGCACCTGTACATCTGGAGAGACAAATGGGAGAGATATTCTTATTGGAAAAATAATGGGTGTAGATAACTAGAAAGACGCTATGCCAACCTTGACGGCTATATAAAAGTGTGTAATGATAGCCTTATCAAAACACTGGGAGGAAGGCATGGCGACGATTATATTTCATATTGATGTAAATTCAGCATACTTGAGTTGGACAGCAGTAGAACAATTGAAAAATGGAGCAGAAGTAGACTTGCGTACAATACCTGCGATTATCGGCGGTGATCAAAAATCCCGCCATGGAATTGTACTTGCCAAGTCTATTTCTGCAAAAAAATATGGCATTCGTACAGGGGAGCCGGTGGCGAATGCCTTTCGTAAGTGCCCAAATCTCATAACAGCAGCCCCCAATCACAAGATGTATCGAGAAAAAAGCCGTCAATTGATGGAGTACCTTAGGACATACACAACAGAAATCGAGCAGGTCAGTGTGGATGAATGTTATATGGACTTTACGAAAATCGCAGATAAATTTGCATCGCCGGTGGCAGCAGCATGTGAAATAAAAGATGGAGTAAAAAATAAATTTGGTTTCACCGTAAACATTGGTATTTCCTCAAATAAACTTCTGGCAAAGATGGCATCCGATTTCGAAAAGCCTGATAAAGTACATACGTTATTTCCGGAAGAAGTTCCAGTGAAAATGTGGAGTTTGCCGATAAATGAATTATTTATGGCTGGAAAATCAAGCGTGGATACAATGAAAAAACTGGAAATCAATACGATTGGAGATTTGGCAAAAGCAGATCCGGCATTGATTGAACTTCATTTAAAAAGTCATGGCCGTATGTTATGGAACTTCGCAAATGGAATCGATGATTCGCAAGTACAATCAAAACCATCAGATGCAAAAGGAATCGGAAATTCAACGACGCTTTCAGAAGATGCAGCAACTTATGAAGAAGTTCAAAAAGTATTCAAAAGCCTTTCACAAAGTGTTGGAGGCAGGTTAAAAAAAGCAGGACAGAAAGCAATGATGGTCAGTATGGAAGTAAAATATCACAACTTTCAAACAATGTCGCATCAAAGACAGCTTTCAAAACCGACAGACAAAGAAGAAGAAATATATGATGCTGCATGCCAGTTGTTTTTAGAATCATGGAACGGAGAACCTGTGCGGCTTCTTGGAATCAGGACAGCAAAACTGGTCGATGCGTCGGAACCGGAGCAACTATCTATATTCGATATCAAAATACCGGAAAAACCAGATGAAAAACATCAGAAGCTTAATAAAGCAGTGGAAGAAATCAGAAAAAAATTTGGAGATAGTGCAGTGATGAAAGCAAGTGAGATGAAATAAGTCAAAATAGAGGTGCTGATGAAATTTGAAATAGAAATAGAAATAATGTGAAAATTGATAGAAAAAATAATGGAATTACGTTATAATATCTGTATATAATCAACATGTATTTAAAATGTCAAATACAATAATACAAGCAGATGGGAGTGACAATTATGACGAACAACACAATTATTACAATCGGCAGACAATTCGGAAGTGGCGGACATGAAATCGGGAATCGATTATCAGAACGGCTTGGAATTCCACTTTATGATTACAACTTAATCCGTATGGCGGCACAAGAACTGAAGATTGATCCCCAAAAAGCCCAGGAAGTAGATGAAACAATTCTTGGAAGATATATGGCTTCTGCAGTATCCGGCACAGGCTCTGGAGCATATATACTCTTTATGAACGGGACAGAATATGAACAGCCATTATCAGAACAGATATTTGATATGCAGTCCAAATTAATCGAAAAACTCGCAGAACAAAGTCCGTGCATATTTGTGGGACGATGTGCAGATTACATATTAGGTGATTACTCAAATTGCATAAATACATTTATCTATGCATACAAAGAAGATCGTATCCGAAGAATTATGAAATTGTATGATTTGAATGAGAAAAAAGCATGGGAAAAAATCAAACGTGTAGATCGCACAAGAAAATCATATTATGAAGAACATACAGATCGTGAATGGGGAAGCATAGAAGCACATCAAATGATGTTCAATTCAAGTCTTATGGGAATTGACGGCGTTGTAGATGCATTAGAAGGAATCTACAAAAAATGGGAAGCATAATAGTTGTTGTTCACCATTCTTTATAGAAATATATTTTGGAGAAGACAGTCAAGTTGGCTGTCTTTTCTAATTGACTTCCCAAAACAGGCAAAGTATGAGATAATCTTTTATGGTAAAAACAAGAGAGAAGGTGACTCTGGTGATTTATAAAATAGGAGAACGTTTAGTTCCCATTAAAAATGAAACCTGGGAAAAAGAAAGACCGGCTGCGGTTTTTCTGACAGATTCTGCACATGCAGAAGAAACCCTGAAAAAAGCAGGGATTGTATATGATAACGAAATCAAGCTTGCAAAGATTGGTTTCTGTAAAGTAGAAAACCAACATGAATGTATGGTAGGAACCTTGTGTATACCAAAACTTCTGGATGTGTTGGGAAACAAATATAGAATGTATTTTTTTGTTAATCAGCTTAATGTTGTAATTGTAGACGATGATGCATTTGCATGTAAACTGATTCAGCGGATCCAAAAGAAAAAAGCAAGACAGGCAGATACAAAAGAACGTTTTATTTATAATTTTTTTGCAGAGTTTATGAGCAGAGATCTGGAAATACTGATTGCATATGAACGCCGTCTCTTACAGATGGAGGAAGAAGTGACCCGCGATGAAGTAGAAAGCTTTGAAAATGAAATGATGCCAATTCGCAGAGAACTTTTAAATTTAAGAAGCTATTACGATGAGATCATGGACTTAGGAAAAGAGCTTGAAGAAAATGAAAATGGTATTTTCCTTGAACGTCATTTAAAATATTTCGGTACATTGACAGACCGTGCCGACCGTCTGATGAGTAAGACACAGCATTTACTGGAATATGCACAACAGGTAAAAGAAGCTTATCAGTCACAGATTGCAGCAAGACAGAATAATAATATGCAGTTCTTAACAGTGATATCAACAATATTCTTTCCATTGACCCTCATTACAGGATGGTTTGGAATGAACTTTTACGATATGCCCGGACTCAAAAGCGGATACTACAGCGTGTGTGTGTTAAGTGTTGTAGTCGTTATAGTCAGCCTGCATTTCTTTAAAAAGAAAAAAATCATTTAAAAAGAGTATAAAAAAACAAGGAATAGAAGCATGGAACCATACTATTACAGCAAGATGAATAAGCAAAAACAAATCGTATATCATTCTCTTATGCAAGGACTGAATGCATTGGCAGATGAAATTAAAATACCTTATCTGGAAGGAAATGAATTATACGATGTATTCTTCCAACTTCGTCTCGATCATCCGGAAATATTTTGGGCAAGCGGATTCAAATATAAACATTATATAGATTCTTCTAATTTAATTTTTATCCCGGAATATTTATTTGATAAAAACAAGATCAAAGAACATCAAAAAGCAATGAAAGCCCGCGTAGAAAAACTATCAAGACTGGCTGCAAACTATTCCGAATGGGAAAAAGAAAAGTATGTGCATGATTTTATTTGCGAAAATGTACGATATGACAAATTAAAAAAATCATATTCCCATGAAATCATTGGACCATTAGGTCAAGGAGTCGGAGTCTGCGAAGGTATTGCAAAAGCGGTCAAAGTGTTGTGTGATGCACTAGGTGTCTGGTGTATTATTGCAATTTGTGGAAATAATCCAGAAAAAGGAATTAAATATCGTCATACCTGGAATATTGTAAAAATCAATGGAAAATACTATCATCTTGATGCAACGTTTGATAATACACTAGGAAAAGAAGAAACATTTGGTTCTGAAATTCGATACGATTATTTTAATCTAAGCGATAAACAGATTTTTCGCGATCATGAACCGGTTCTTGTTTCTGTACCAAAATGTGAAGACGGAGAACATTTCTATTATAAAGAAAAGAAACTTTCTTTTACAAAAAAAGAAGATGTATATAAAAGAGCATTACAGACTGCAAAAAAAGGAAAAATATTTACGATGCATTGGCGTGGCGGATATTTAACAAAAGAAGTCTTAGATGAACTAATAGACTTAATCCAAAAAGCCGGAGAAGAAAAGCAGAAAAAGGCGAAGATTAGTTTGAACTGGTCACAGGCAGTGCTGAGATTTACCTTTGCAGAGGAATTAGTTATGGCAGAGATTACGATGGAAGATGCAAATGAAGGTGAACAGATAGGTTGTTAATGAGCAAGGCTGTATAGATATTTTGCATGTTTAAAGGATTCGTAAAAAAATGTCTTGACTAAAAGTCATTTTTCGTGTATAGTACCTCTTCGCTATATCAAAAATAATTGCATCCACAAAAGCCGATGCAGTTAACATACAAAAGTGAAAGGAAGGATACCTCATGACATTTTATCAGGAATTACAATTAAGCTCTGTAGGCTCAAAACAATTGATCAAAAACACACAAGACAAAAAAGAAAAACGCCGTCACATACTAATCTACAACTTTAAAGTATATCTTGTAATGGCATTTTGTTTTGCATTTGTAACAATATTCAGCCAGATATTCGGTTCGGATAACAGTGTGGCGGGAGTAACCATATTACTGGCAGTACTTGTCCTTCGCCAGGCAGATTTCGGAATTCGGACAAGTCATGGCATTCTCAGTATCGGAGGTATTTTTGCGATATTAATGATAGGACCAAGATTAGCAAATATGTTGCCGCCAGTTATAGCATTTGGTGTAAATATAATCTGTATTCTATTATTAATGATTTTGGGATGCCATAATGTGATCATGTCAAATCATTCAACCTTTGTATTGGGATACTTATTATTGTTTGGATATGATGTAAGCGGACAGTCGTACAGACTTCGTGTGATTGGATTAGTTGTCGGAATGATAGGCTGTATGGCAATATTTTACAAAAAACAGAAAAACAGACCATATCGCAGAACATTTCTGGATCTGTTTCGTGAATTTGATCGTTTCTCAGCAAGAAGCAGATGGTATATCCGATTGACACTGATCGTATCATCAGCAATGTTGATCATGACACTTCTTGGCTTGCCAAGAGCAATGTGGGCAGGAATTGCATGTATGTCAGTGTGCATGCCATTTACGGAAGATGCAAAAGAACGTGCAAAATTAAGAGGTATATATAATATAGTAGGAAGCTTGATTTTTATCGTGTTATATCTTGTATTGCCGGAATCTATGTATCCGTATATCGGAGTGATAGGCGGGATTGGAGTCGGCTACTCAGCCGGATATGCATGGCAGACCGTATTTAACACATTTGGAGCACTGTCTATTGCAGCAGGAATGTTTGGAATGCCTGCTGCCGTAGCACTTCGTATTGGTGCAAATGTATTCGGTGCGGTATATACAGTGGCTTGTAATCAGCTGCTGGCACGAATCGGGAAGAAACAAGCAGTTGCTGCTTAAAATACAAACGGCAAGGTGAGCATATTCACCTTGCCATTTGATTTCTAAAATTGCCGATTTTAATACTTTTTCTCTAATGCATCGATACGTTTGTATGCATCAATTAGCTCACCAACCATAATTTTACATGTTTCAGTTCCCATCAACTGATCTTCTGCATGAATCAACAAAATATTAGGTACTATATTTTCTTCTTCAGCTGCTTCTTTTTGAATCAGTTCTGCATGAACCTTATGTGCATTCAAAAAAGCTGCATTTCCTTCTTGAATCAGGTTTTCTGCCTCTTCATAACATCCCAGCTTTGCCTTTTGAATTGCATTCATATAGGCACTTTTTGCTTCACCTGCAAAAGTAATAAGCTGAAAACAGACAAGTTCAAGTTCTTCCATGTTTGTATCGTTACTGAAAACTTATAAAAAGTTATAAACTTCTATGTTTCATTTCTACTTCAACGAGTATGCTTTTGATTACATTATTGGTTTTGCAGTAACTTTCCCCTTTCTATTATTTTTCTCGTAAGAACGAGAGATACGTATCATCAGAATGTCTGAGCAGATACGCCTATAATTTTTGAAAATTCATAAATAGAATAAAATTTACTCAAAGTATCAAATTGCTTTCAATAATATTCTAGTCTAATATCTTATAAAGCTCAATATCTACTTATATGATTTTTATAATTTAAATTTAACTGTTAATAACCTACTTTGCTTTTAAATAATCTCTCAGAATCTTCAGCCCAGCAAAAGACAGGTTTTTTACAAAGAAGAACGGGCAGACAGTATATATTGTCCGTTATCATTTCAACGAAGAGGCAAAGAAAACCATGCAGGAAAAGATTAACCGGATGCTGGTTACAGAAGCAAGCCGAATGGCAGTGTATTAAAATTATGTGAATGTAATTGAAGAAAAAATATGATATCATGTGAGTAACAAATCGGAAGTTGAGGTGATGAAACTATGGCTAAAATGCAAATTGCATGGTTAGAATTGATGACAGTTGGAGGTCTTGGTGTAATATTAGTTCTACTAGGAGTTACTTTCAATATCATTGTAAAAAGACAGAATAAATTGTGTACAAAAAAGACAGACGGTATTGTTAAACAATATGGGTTTCCTGAAAATGGAAGAGTGTACCCAATCGTTGAGTACTTTGTGAATGGAACTTGTTATAAAGCAAAGAAAAAATTTCGAGGAATTATAACAACGCAACTATCAGGAGTACCTGTACCGATGAAATCAGAAGTCTATGAAGATGAAAAAGGATGGCTACATGTAAAAACTGGAGCTATTGCAAATTTGCGTCAATTTGCGGAGCAGTTGTGGCCTATCAACAGTAAGATGACAGTTTATTATAATCCAAACAATCCTAAAAAGTGTTATGTTGATAGACCAATTTCAAAAAGTTTTACTTCCATGATGTTTATCATAATGGGGACAGTAACAATACTCTCGAGTGTACTGGTATTCTTTTTGATGCAGTTATAAATTGCAAAAGATAATTGCTAATCAGACAACTTACAGTTTGTAGAATTGTAAAGGAATAATATTATTTTAAATGAGCTGTTCGGATTAAATGCGTTGCCCTCTAACGGGTCAAGGATGAACCATGATACAATCAAACTTGAGTATGGTATTAAACATCAAAATATTCGTAATTTCCTTTTAGTTAAGAAACAAATATAGTAAGAGCAAAATATCGCTCTTTTTTCATTCAAAAATAAGTTATACTAGAAACAGAGGTGATATCCATGATCAACGATAAAGAGAAAAAAATGATTCAAAGATATTGTATATATCCAAAGATTGCAGTGGTTGCACTCATCTTTTCATTTGTACAATGTGCATTAATAGTACCATTAGAGATGATAGATGATTTAGTATTCCAAAACAAAGGTTTTCAGCCTACAGGGATGTTTACTGCATTAGGATTTGTCATTATATATGTTGTTATATTCTGCTTCTGTGCACTTGCCCCTAAGTTTGGAATGAACGGTAAGAAATGGAAATCTCTTATAGGTAGATTAAATGTGAAACGGTCAGAAACAGATTATTCTAAAGAGGTATCTGCTGCTTTGGCGTCACAAGCTGTTGGTCGATTCCTTAAAGAAAGTGATAATGATACTGCAAAGAATATAGGAAGTGCTATGCAGGTGGCTGGTGCAGTAAGTACAGTCTCTACATCTATAGATATGTTATCTGAAACAGGAAGTAATGCCGAGAACATGGCACATGCTTATAGAATCCCTATTCCTGATATAAAAAAACAACTCATTGCCTTTGCAGTTATCCCAATACTTATTGTAGTCGGTACTTATATACCTCAATATATAAAAGGAAAGCAGGCAATGGATCAAAGAATTGCAGCTTCTGCAAAACAAGTAGAAATAGTAAAAAAGGCATTAGAACCTGTATGTGTAAGAGTACATGCAGACAATCCAAATGAATCACGTAGTAGATTAAGTTATACTGTTATGGGATATTTAAGAGATTCAGGTGCTACTGATTGTTATGTTCATGTTCAAGTCAATAATAGTGGTACTATCACCAATATCTCATATGTAGAAGGTGTGGATATTAATAAGAGTTTAGAAGAGAATTTAATGCAGGCAGAAAAAGATTTTGCGACATTACAAAAGTCTTTTGAGAATTTAAATGTATCCGTATCTAATCCTGAGATATTATCTTATCAGGCTATTCCACAACAATTTAAAGATGAATTTCTAAATGGGACATTTTATAAGAGTTTCCGTTTCTATGATCAGGATGCGCCTATCAGTTTGTCTTGTTCATTTGATACAGAGACAGAAGATCAGTTTGATGAATATACAAGACCTAAAATTCATTTCTTCTTAGGATCAAAATAGACACCTTATGAATAATAAATTTGATGAACAAAATGATACAGTCAAATTCTGATTTTTGAAACTGAGAAATCGGTATTCGGAGGAGATTTCATGAAAAAGGTGTCCATGCTTGACACAGCAAAAGCTCCGGAGGCGCAAACTCCGGGGCTTTTTGTCCGTTTTGGCAAGAATCATAAAATGGAAATATCAGAATTAAGTGATCTGAATTTCTGAAAAGTGTACACTATTTAACCATAATATTTATTATTAAAGCACTATTATGCAATATGCTTAATTCATCCATGAAATATATATAGAAATTCAACAAAGACAACAGTTCTTCTTTTTGCTATATTTATATTAAAGGTGACGATACCGAATTTATAGGCATAACAGAAGTGCTTTGAGCATTGGATAAAGCTGGTGCTTGCGAGGCCTTCTGGTTTGGGCGTGAAAATGAGAAATAAAAGAAACAAGGACAATTTTTGATTTGTGAATATTCATTTGAAGAAAATTCTATTAGTCTCTATTCTATTTGCTATCAAGAATGTAATACACGTTCATTGAACACTTCCAAAGTTTACAAATTAGATGCTTTAACTTATGGCGTAGAAATTTCAGATGATGAATTAATCACAAAATCAAATGAAATAATAGATATACCTGTCACTTCAGAAAGCGCAAGAGAAACCAATCCAAGTACATGGTCGGATATTTTCATAGATAATATTTATCCTACCTATACCGTAATCGATATTGGTCATGTATCTCAATTCATAGCGTTTCCTAGAAGTTATTATGACGAACAAGTTGGACGCTATGCATGCGCTATAACTGTTTTGTATCATTGTGCAATGTTCTACGGCTGTGTTACTGGAAACTCAAGTACTATAAGTTCTGAGTATATCGAACTATGGGATTTAACAGGCACATCACAATATGCTGTTCAAAATGGCATTATATTAGGAAGTACTGATTACACGAAGTCACCTATAGGATTTGTAACGTTCGGTGCAAGAAGAGGCGTCTCATTAAGCTCATCTATAATTGCAAATCCTACAATCGAAACATTTAAAAATTGCATTAACTCTGGAAATATTGCAAATTAGTAGATAGAGGTTATGTATGAAAAAATTAATATTATTGATACTTGTTGGAATTTCATCAATTATGATAGGAGCTTCAATATTAAATAAAGAAAATAATAACTCAAAGAATGATGAAGTATCCAAAATGCAAAATGCCCACCTTTTATATGGAAAAGGTACTGTTCTGAAATGCTTTACTGATAAAAAAGAACTTCTTATACAAGTAGACGATTCTGATGATAACTTTTTGTATGATGAGATCACTTTAATTTACATAGGAGCTTCTAATGACCATACAATTAATTCGTTAAAGATAGGGGAGAAAATAGAATTTTCTTATTTTCCTGATGAATCAACGAATAAGCAAACCCTAAATGTTTACATGGTTGAAAAAATAGAGAATAAGTAATACAAATAGTGTTCTTTACTATTAAAGCTAAGCACGAATCATCCACCAGCAATAGACAGATTAAAGTGTAGCATTTTTTGTGTGAAAATAAAATATCTCCTTTAGATTTATGGTAAAATAGAGTTGTCAAAAAACTATCGACCAATCTACCTAAAGGAAACGCATTTACATCATAACATATAAACGAGAGGATTACAAAATGATTACCGAGAATAATAAATTTGAAATCTCCGATACGATTCTTAAATTAGAAGATTTATTAGAACAAGGACAATTTGAATTAATGTCCGATCAGGTAATAGATGGAAAATTAAAGGCAGTTTATTTAATGAATGACGCAGTGGAGAGCTTTCTGGTATTTGAACAAGCAAGAATAACAGGGCTGTATCAGAAAGAGTATGAAGGAGATGTAGAGGCGTCACTTTCAATACATCAGAATCACGACACAGAGAAGGAAGAATTTGTATTGGTGGTTTATCAAGGTGACACCGTATGTACTTTGTTCTTTGCAGATATTGTTTTAGAGACACATTTGTATGATTATGGAAAGGTTGGTCATTTCTGGGTAGAAGGATATGAATACCTTCGCCAGCTAGAATACCGACTTGCGATTTTAAGAGACAAACGAGATTATCTGGGAGAAGTGTACTGCAATGCGGCAGAATTAAAATTAGCCAATCTTGCAGAGTTTCCGCCATTAAATTACTGTTGCTATCCTGCAGTTCCGGAGAAGTATATTGTACCAAAAGAAAATCCATGGATGCCATCAGAAAATGCAATTTGTGTGATGATGGAATTTGCAAAGCAGACAGAAGATAAATCACTGCAACGTATTCTGTCGTTTTATAAGAAACATTCTTGGAGGTGGGTAACGCGGTGGATAGCGAATATGCTCCATAAAAATGTACACGCTGAAGTGGTTGATCTTTTAACGGAAGAATTGACAAAAGCTGCGTCAGATTATCCGGAGAGAAGATTTGATGAGAAAGAAGAAAAAGAACACAGAATTCTTTTGGAACGTGCAAAACAAGAACAGAGAAAACTAAAGGAACAGGGAATCAAGGCGGATATAGTGCGGGAAGAACCATTTATAACATCAAGAGATTCACTTAGGTATAAGGTATATTTGATGGAATGGCGGTCGAAGCGAAAGAACCGGATTGTAAAAATCAAAGAGATAAATAATTAAAAAAAGCATGTCTCGATTGGGAAAATAGCATTGCGCTACTTAAAATAATCGAAACATGCTTTTTTATTATGCCGTGTAATGAATATCTTATTCGTCCCATCCTTCATAGAATCGGATATTTACTAAAATATTACGAACAAATTCATTCTCTTTCAGAGTGATATCGCTCTCATCAGATACAGGTGGAAGTTGAACGTTTTCCTCTTCAAGCTCTACTGTAAGCCAGTCTCTTGCTGCTGCATTAGCATTATCAAGTACATCGAAAAGTGTATCACCTTCTGCAGTACAACATTCCAAATCTGGGAAGTATGCTTTATAACCGCCGGATTCTGTCTGATGAAAAACAGCTGGATATATGAATTTCATGACTTTTCCTCCTTCTTTTCAGTCTATCTCAAGTTGTAAATCAGATGTTATTTTAAATTGCTTTGAAAGTAATGCTCATCTGATAAAACCACCATATTAGTATATAATAGGATGACGAAAACAGCAAGGAGTCAGTTGAAGACTTTTATGTAAAAATGCTTCTGGTTACTGTTCACTTTTGATTTCTATGAAAAGCAACCAATAATAAATAAAGGGATTTGTGAAAATTTCCGATTTTGTGCAAATTGCAAAAGGAAGAATTGACAAAGTAAAAAAATACAAGATAAGATAGATGCAGGGCAAAGATTTGGGGAGGTAATAAACGGGGATAATATAATTGAAAAAATTGATGAAAAAGAAGCAGCAGAAAAAACGATTGCTGCAGGCAATTAAGATTGCAATAGGAAGCAGTGCTGCAATTTATGTTGCAGAAGTATTAAATTTAGAATATGCAATTTCAGCGGGAAGTATTGCTTTGCTGACATTGGTTACAACAAAATGGGAAACGGTGAAACTATCCTGGTTTCGTCTGGTGACGTTTTTAGTATCATCAGTGCTTGCATGGGTTGTATTTACCCAGATTCAATCAGAATGGCTGGCATATGGTATTTATATATTTTTAATAGTAATTGTCTCAGAAGAATTTGGATGGAAGGCTACAATATCGGTAAATGCAGTGATAGGTATGCATTTTATGGCAAAGCGAGATTTTGAAGCAAGTTTTGTATTTAATGAATTTATGTTAGTTCTAATAGGAATTACAGTAGCGGTAGTATTAAATCTGTTTTATGATTATGCAGGACAACGTAAAGACCTTGTGCGAAACATGCGTTATACAGAGAATAGAATGCAGATGATACTGGGAGCAATTGCGGCTTATCTTGCGGATAAAGAAATGCAGTATGATATTTGGGCAGCAATTCGTGAATTGGAATCACAGATTCATGTATTTATTGATGATGCTTATGAATATCAGGACAATACATTTCAGTCACATCCGGAATATTATATTAATTATTTTGAGATGCGGATGAAACAATGCAATACCATACATAACTTGCATTATGAGATGAAGAGAATCCGAAAGATGCCTCAGCAGGCATTGATTATTTCAGAATATGTATTATATATGATGGAGTATGTAACAGAGCGAAATGAGCCGACAGCGCAGATGGACAAATTAAAAGAAATTTTTCAACATATTAAGGAAGATAAACTTCCGACTACCAGAGAAGATTTTGAAAGTCAGGCAATGTTGTATCATATTTTGATGGATTTGGAAGACTTCCTTATATATAAAAAACGTTTTGTCAACAGTTTAGATGACAAACAGAAACAGCGTTACTGGAATCAAGGAAAATAACAAGAATTCAGTAAAAAAAGAAAAATGAAAATGAATATATGCCGTCGTTTCCTTGACAAGAAATGGCGGCAGTGTTACACTTTTATTGTTAATTAGGAAACGTAGATAGAGGTTGCATTTTTTATGAGTATGATGTCGGATGGACAGGGACAGAAGAAGTCATCAAAAAGGAGAAGATGCCGAAAGGATATGGAATAACCTGGAGCTATATCACTTGGGCGTGGCGTGAAGAACGACACGACTGTCATCGCAGGATGGGGAGCTATCTGATATATACAATATGTATATTTTAGAACGGCGCATCTTGCCGTTTCTTTTTATGTTGCGATGCATATATAAGTGGTGTGCAGAGTAATATAAGGTAATCCGTCAGGGTAACAACAATGTTGAAGATTTAGGAGGACAAAGAAGTGGCAATTTTTAAAGGCGCAGGTGTAGCACTTATTACACCGATGAAGGATAATTATGAAGTAAACTATGATAAATTAGACGAGATTCTGGAAGAGCAGATTGCTAACGAGACAGATTCCATCATTATTTGTGGAACTACAGGAGAGTCTGCTACTATGACAGAGCAGGAACATCTTGATGTGATTAAATTTGCAATTGAGAGAGTAAACCACAGAATCCCGGTTATTGCAGGAACAGGTTCTAATTGTACAGCAACAGCAGTTCAGCTGTCTAAAGAGGCATCTGAAGCAGGTGCTGACGGACTTCTTTTAGTAACACCATATTATAATAAGGCAACACAGAATGGACTGATCGCACATTATACAGCTATTGCACAGGAAGCGAAAGCTCCAATCATTCTCTACAATGTACCAAGCCGTACAGGTTGTGCAATCCAGCCGGCAACAGTTGCACATCTTGTAAAGAATGTAGAGAATATTGTCGGAATCAAAGAGGCATCTGGGGATATCGGTAATGTAGCACAGATTATGCATTTATGTGATGGTAATGTAGATTTATATTCTGGAAATGATGATCAGGTTGTGCCACTTCTTTCATTAGGAGGAATCGGTGTAATCTCAGTATTGTCAAATGTGGCACCGACATATGTTCATGATATGGTTTACAAATATTTATCAGGAAGTACAGCAGAAGCATGTCAGATGCAGTTAAAGGCACTTCCACTGTGTGATGCCTTATTCTGTGAAGTGAATCCGATTCCGGTAAAAGCAGCTATGAATATGCTTGGTAAAGAATGCGGACCACTTAGAGCTCCGTTGACAGAACTGGAGCCACAGCACAAAGAGCAGTTGAAGAAAGCAATGCAGGAGTTTGGAATTCTGTAAGAACAGAGGTTGATTGACACAGCATATTGTGAGTCATCAGAAAGAAATGTGAGAAAATGAGGCGGGCGCTAGGAGGCGTCTGCCTTTTTCAGATTTTAGAATGGAGAGTATAAGATGAAATATTTTGATTGTCATGCAGATACATTGACACAGGTTATCAAAGAAGGAGAAACTCTGGAAAAAAATACTTGCGATATAGATTTACATCGTATAGAAAAATTTGCGGATACATACACTCAGATTTTTGCAATCTGGAAAAATAGGAAAGAAATTCTGCCCGGAATGGAAAGTAGTGATTTTCGTAAAAGCTATGAAAAAGTGATGGAATTATTACGAAAAGCAGAAAACAAAATCCAATTGTGCACATCGGCAAAGGAAATGGAAGATGCGCATCAAAATGGAAAAGCTGCCGCATTTTTATCAGTTGAAGATGTATCAATCATGGGGAAAGACGTAGAACAGATTCGTGAACTTGGTTTCTTATTTGTTCTATTATCATGGAATTATGAAAATGAATATGCCTGCGGTGCAGCTTTTGATCAGGAACAAGGATTGACGGATAGAGGAAAGGATATCGTAAAATTCTTGCTACAACAGGGAATAGTTCTGGATATTTCACATTTATCCGATAGAGGGGTTGAAGATTTATTCCAGATGACGGACAAGCCAATCATAGCATCGCATTCCAATGTAAGAGCATTGTGTAATCATCCGAGAAATCTAAAGAAAGAACAGATTCAGGAATTAATCCGAAGAAAGGGCTTGATCGGGATGAATTACTATCGGAATTTTGTTGGCGGAACAGAAGATATCGAAGCAATTATAAAACATATGGATGCTGTGCTGAACCTGGGCGGCGAAGATGTACTTGTGCTAGGGGGAGATTTTGACGGATGCAGCGGAAAATTCCTAGATGGTATACAAGGGGTGCAGTCGATGCCTGTTTTGAGAAAGGCAATGTTGGAACATGGATTTGGAGAGAAACTGACAGAGAAAGTATTCTTTGAAAATGCGAGGGCGTTTATTGGCAGGAATTTGTGATTGGAATAGTGTAAAAAGAGATATAAAGAACAAAAAGGAATGAAGGGATAATTTTGAATCAGAAAAAAGGTTTTTATAAAAATTTTTTCAACATATATGTGGCACTGGTATTACAGAATATCATTACAATCAGCGTCAATCTGGCGGACAACGTAATGCTTGGGGCATACAGTGAAACCGCATTATCAGGGGCGGCAGCAGTAAATCAGATACAATTTGTTTATCAGCAGCTCTTATTAGCTTTGGGAGATGGTTTGGTTATTTTCTGTAGTCAGTATTGGGGGAAGAAGCAGACCGGACCGATGAAGAAGATTGCAGCTATAGCGATGTATGCAGCAATTTTTATTGCAGTTGTATTGTTTGGGCTGGTGAGTTTCTTCCCATATCAGGCAGTCGGTATATTTACAACAGATGGACCGATTATTGAAGCAGGAGTGAGTTATTTAAACGTAATTCGATTTACATATTTGTTTTTTGCAATTACGCAGATACTACTGGCAACAATGCGAAGTGTCGAGACAGTGAAGATAGCATTTCAGTTATCTGTGATGACATTCTTTGTAAACTGCGGAATCAACTATGTATTGATTTTCGGGCATTTTGGGGCACCGGAGCTTGGAATTGTCGGAGCAGCAATCGGTACTTTGACTGCACGAATTATGGAAATCATTGTACTAATTTTCTATATCAAGAAGAAAGATAAGAAATTACAGATAAGATTATCGGATTATTTTTCACTGGATAAACAGTTGGCAAAAGATTATACGAAAATTACCGCTCCAATGGTATTTACACAAGGATTGTGGGGAGTGAATACTGCCTTACAGACAGCAATTCTCGGTCATATGACGGCGACAGCAATCGCAGCAAACAGTGCTGCATCGACATTGTTCTTGTTGATGAAGTCCACAGCGGTCGGAGCGGCATCAACGGCATCAATTATTATAGGAAAAGCAATCGGAGTGGGAGACATTGAACAGGTAAAAAGCTATGCGAAAAGATTACAGAGATTGTTTATTGTCATTGGTGTATGTTCCGGAATTGCGTTATTCTTCCTTCGAGTTCCATTCTTGTCCCTGTATGATTTGAAGCAGGAGACAATGATGATGACAAACACATTTCTAATTATATTAAGCGTTGTTTATGTAGGAATGTCTTACCAGATGCCAACTAATAATGGAATCATTAGAGGCGGTGGCAATACGATGTTTGTTGTTAAAATGGATTTGATCAGCATATGGGGAATTGTTATTCCATTATCTCTTTTCATGGCTTTTGTTGTAAAGGCATCACCGGCGGTTGTTGTATGCTGTTTGAATGCAGATCAGATTTTCAAATGCGTCCCGGCATTTTTAGAATCTCATTATGGAAATTGGATTCGAAAACTGACAAGGGATGATGCATAGAGGAAGAAGAAAAAGGAAATATGAAGGAAGATAAACATAATTGCAGGAGATAAACAGATGGATTTCAAAGAATTAACAGAGCAGGAAAAATTTTAAAAAAAATTATACCAAGGTCAGTATAGAGAAATATTATCAGTTCCGATGCAATATGCAACCTATCAGAAACTTATGAAAGAGCATCCTCAATTGCAGATAGAGGAAGATCTGTATACGAAATATTCAAAGGACCATCATGGGATTACAGTTGTGGATGTGGAGAAAACAACAGAAAATGCTGAAATCAATATGGTTAGACATAGTCGCTATTCCTATCCGATATTGCATAATCATTCCTTTGTAGAGATTGCGTATGTATATAGTGGAAAATGTACGCATTATGTGGAAAACCAGGCATTTGAAATGAAGGAAGGAGATCTATGTATTCTTGCACCAGAATCGATGCATACGATTACGGCACTTGATGACGAAAGCATTGTGCTGAATATTTTGATGAGTAAGAAACAATTGGATGAATCTTTCTTGGCAATGGTTAAAGAAAAACATTTGCTTGCGGATTTTTTTGAAAATATATTATATGGAAAAAGCGTCAGTCCATATATTATTTTTCCGACAGGACAGGATGAATGGATTAAATTGGTATACGAGCATATGTTTCAGGAAATAACAGAGAAAAGGTATGCGTACAGACAAAGTTTGGAGCTTTATGTGCGACAGCTATTCATTCATATTATCCGAAATTATGAAATGCTTGCACAGGTTTCAAAGCCACTTGATAGAAAGCCAGATGAAAATGTTGTTGCAGTATTAGGATATATTTCTGTGAATTATAATAAAGTGACATTGAAAAATGTTGCAGAATTTTTTAATTATAGTGAGTCTTATATGAGTAGGATGCTGAAAAAGTATACAGGTAAGACTTTTGGGGTACTTGTAAATTCATTGCAAATGAAATGTGCAGCAGAGATGTTGAGTACAACGGATAAATCATTATCAGAAATCAGTCAGGAAGTCGGCTGTTTTGATTACAGTCATTTTAGTAAGAAATTTAAAAAAGAATATGATATGACACCGGATATGTATCGTAGAAATCACAGGTTAATATAGAAATATAGATTTAGACGAAAATGTACATGAATTAACGTGGATATACACTGAAAAGGTCATAAATTTACATTGGAAAGGGAAAATATATACATTTTTTTCGAAACAGATTCAAGTATAATTTATCCTAGATAAAGACGTAAACAAAGTTAAAAATCAGGAGGTTTAAGTATATGAGTAATCGAGTAGAAGAAAATCATATTTTCCCTTTTTTGTGGATGCGTGGTGAAGATGAGAGTATTCTGAAAACAGAGATTGAGAAAATTCATGAGTGTGGGATTAAAGCAATTTGCGTGGAAGCGCGTCCACATGATGAATTTTGCAAAGAAGGCTGGTGGCATGATATGGATATCGTCATTGCCGAAGCAAAAAAATATAAAATGCAAATATGGATTCTGGACGATAAACATTTTCCGACAGGATATGCAAATGGCTTGATAGCAGAGAAATATCCAGAGCGTAAAAAAACATATATCACAACAACTGTTGCAGATGTATTTGGAAGTGGCGGATATCAGACATTGGATGTAAGTAGAATGCTCCGTCCGACAATTGGATACTGGGAAATCGGAAATCCGGTAGATATGGAAGAACGGGCAAATAATAAAATTCTTGCAGTTGTTGCAATCCGATGTGCTAATGGGCATTTATTCCATGAAGAGACGATTGATTTGACAGATAAAGTGGAAGGCAATTATGTAAATTTCGAATTGCCAAAAGGACAGTGGCGCGTGCATGTCATTTATAAAACAAAAACAGATGGCGGAAATGATACTTATATCAATATGATCGACAGAGAATCTGCAAGCACACAGATAGAGGCAGTTTATGAGCCACATTATAAACAATATAAAGAGGAATTTGGCAAGACAATCGCAGGGTTCTTTTCAGATGAACCACAGTTTGGAAATATCAAAGAAGTCTGCTTTGATGCAAAACTAGGAAAGCCAAAGATGCCATTGCCATGGAGTGATGAACTACAGCAGATGCTGGAAGAAAAATATGGTACGAAGTATGTAAACTATCTTCCATATTTATTTGAAGAGACAGAAGAAAAAGAGAAACAATTGCAGATTCGCTTTGATTATATGGACTTTGTCTCAAAATTATATCAGAAAAACTTTAGTGAACAGTTAGGTAACTGGTGCAAAGCACATGGAGTAGAATATATCGGACATGTTGTTGAGGATAATGGAACATACAGCAGACTGGGTATGGGAGCTGCACATTATTTCCGGGCAATGGCAGGGCAGGATATGGCAGGTATTGATGTGATTGGAGGTCAGATTATTTACGGGGCACCGACACAGACTCGTAAACAAATGACAGATATTGACGGGGAATTTTTCCACTACGCATTGGGAAAACTGGGAGCTTCATGTGGGCAATTGGATCCAAAGAAAAAAGGAAGAACAATGTGTGAGCTGTTCGGAGCATACGGATGGAAATTCGGCGTCCGTGATATGAAATATTTACTGGATCATCTGTTGGTAAAAGGTATCAATTATCTGGTTCCACATGCATTTTCAATGGCAGAATACCCAGATATTGATTGTCCGCCTCATTTCTATGCAAGAGGAAATAACCCGCAGTTTCCTTATTTTGCAGAATTAATGAAATATGGAGACAGAATGTGCAAATTGCTAAGTAATGGTTTACATGTAGCATCCGTTGCAGTTTTGTACGATGGTGAAGCTGACTGGGCTGGAAATCATATGCCGATGCAGAAGGTGTGCAGAGAACTCATAGAGCATCAGATAGATTTCAATATTGTGAGCAGAGATATGTTAACAAACCTCAAAGCCTACAATGGAAAAGTGGAAGACAATGTATTATATATAAATGGAATCCGCTTTGAAGCATTGGTCGTTCCTTATACGGAGCAAATTGCGGCAGATTTTGTGGAGTTTATAAAAGAAAATCCAGAATTTCCAGTTATATTTACAGATAAACTGCCGGAAAGAACAGTTAATGGTAACAATTTGGAAGCACTTGCATCCTGTGAAGTAGTGAAACTTGCTTCCCTTTCAGCAGAGTTGAAGAACAAAGACATGTTTGACATTGCTGTAGATACAGAGTTTAAAGATTTGAGTTTCTATCATTATGTAAAAGATGGAAAGAATCTGTTTGTATTCTTAAATGAATCAGCAGAGGATAAATTTACAGGACATGTGACACTTCCACTGGAATATAAAGTGAAGTATTATGATGCATGGAAACAGGAGTACAGAAGTGTAGAAAATGATTCGACAATCCTGAAAGACCAGAAGGCTACAAAAGTTTCATTAGAATTAGAGCCGGGAGAAATCGCAGTGCTTGTCGAAACAGAGGGAGAGGTAGTGGAAAACTTACACAGATCATTTGCACAGCAGAGAAATGAATGTGAAAAACAGGTTGAATTTGCATCATGGAATGTGGGCAAAGTAAGAGCAATCGAATATCCGAACTTTGGAGAAACAGAACAGGTAGAAACACTGGAGCCGATTTCATTCAAAGATCCGACATTCTCAGGTGTGATCCGCTATGAATCCGAGGTTGAATTGGATACAGCACCAGCCGAGGCTTATCTGTACGCAGAACATGTTTATGAAGTGATGAAGGTTATTGTAAATGAAAATGAAGTAGGAAAATGTATCCGTCCGCCGTATCAGATGAATATAACAAACTATCTGAAAACAGGTATAAACAAGATTGTGATCGAGGTTGCAACAACACCGGCAAGAGAGCAGCTAAATGGTATGAGACCGCCATTTGACTTTAGTCATGAAACACTGGAGCCGACAGGAATGTATGGAGATGTAAAGATTTTCTACAATGAAAAATAACTTTTCAAAAGCCGGGAGAATCGCTATAATAGAATATAAGAAATGACAGATACAAACAGCAGGCAGAATCATGTCTGCTGTTTGTGGTATGTCAGAGAGAGGGTACATACATTGAAATATGAAAATATTGTCCGCTGTTGTTTTTCTACCAAGCGGGAACAGATTATGCATTTTCATCAGGATATTGAGATTATCTATGTGTTGGATGGTTCGCTTCAGATCAATTATGAGGAAGAATCGCATCATTTAAATGCAGAGGACTTTATACTGATCAACTCCAAGGTGCGCCATGAATATTTTTCTGATGATGAGGTGTTGTTTGGCAGTCTGTTTATTGATTATACGATGCTGACAGAGATATTTGGCGGAGAGCAGCCGTTCTTCTGGTGTAATTCCGCAGAGGAAAAATCGGAGAGTTACGAGAAGATGAGATATTATATCAGGCAGATTTTTAATCTCTATCAGGCGACCGAGGGACAGGCAATTGCGTTAAAGAACAGTATCTATTATCAGCTCATTTATCTGATCACGTCAGATTTTATTGTAAAAAAGGGAATGAAACAATACGATTCTCTGCGCGGAATACAAGATGAGCGTATGAATGAGATTATGAGTTTTATCATGACAAATTACAGAGAACCGATTACATTGCAGGAGCTGTCAGAACGATTATATTTGTCGAATGCATATCTTTCTAAATACATAAAGAAAAACTTCGGGATGAGCTTTTTGAAATTGCTGAATAATATTCGGTTGGACCATGCAGTAAGTGAGCTGTTATATTCAGATAAAACAATATTGAAAGTTGCGATGGATAATGGATTTTCTAATCTGGCATCATTTAATCAAGTGTTTAAAGAAAGCTATCAGATCACACCTGCGGAGTATCGTATACAGATGCAGAAAAAAACAGAGAATTCAGAAAATACAGAGAATGGCACAGCGGTACTGGAAAAGGTAGAACAATATCTGGCATCCAACTTGGTCAGCACTTCTGAGGCGGCAGATTCGGTTGTATCAGTGTTAGAAGTAGATACGAAGAAGAAAGAAAAAACAAAAAAATATTGGAGACGCCTGATAAATATCGGACCGGCAGAAAATTTGATGCGATATGATGTGCGGGAACAGGTGCAGTATTTAAAAGAACATCTTGGATTTGAATACATGAGATTCTGGCAGGTCTTTTCGGAAAACATGATGATCCATATCGATGAGAAGAATACAAAGTATAACTTTACCCTGCTCGATCAGGTAATCGATTTTCTTGTAGGATTGAAAATCAAACCACATGTTGAGATGGGATTTAAGAATCATACTTTTTTTGGAAGAGTAGATCCGTCAATTCTGGAAAGAAAAGGTAAGAGCCATATTTATATGATCGAATCGAATAAATGGTTTCTGGAAGATCTGATCCGTCATTGGACCAGGCGATATGGGAGAGAAGAAGTAGAAACCTGGTATATTGAGATCGAAAAAAATTCAGCGATACAGGAAACGGTTACATTAGATGAATATTTTGATGTATTTGATGTGATAGCAGGGATATTTAAAAACTATGCACCAAATATTAAAGTTGGCGGCGCAGGATTCAGTTTGAATATTATGGGAAAAGAATTTCATCAATTGTTACTTGACTGGAAGAAACAAAAGCATCAGCCGGACTTTATTTCACTTTATTCGTATCCATATCTGAGGGATGAGGATATTCTGGAAGCGGGAAGAAATCCATATGCATCAGATGAGAGTTATCTATATCATCAGATTCAGGAGGCCAAATACGAGATGGAAAAAGTAGGAATGGAAGATGTTGAACTCTTTGTTACAGAATGGAGCTCCACATTATCAAATCGTAATTGCCTTAACGATGGATGTTATAAAAGTGCATATATTATGAAGAATCTCATTGAGAATTATGGAGAAATTGATTCTCTGGGATATTGGGTAGCTACGGATATATTTTCAGAAAGTATTGATTCAGAAAAATTCCTGTTCGGCGGTTGTGGATTGATTACAAGAAATGGAGTTCGTAAGCCGGCATATTTTGCTTTTGATTTTATGAATCATCTGGAATCTTATATTCTTGGAAAAAATAAAAATGCAATTGTCTCCTGCAAGGAAAATGGATTGTTCTTTATATGTTGTCATAATTATAAACATTTGAATTTCCGATACTACTCAAGAAATGAAAACGAGATAGAATTGGAAAATCAACAGCGATATTATTCAGATAATGAAAGTATGCAGATGAGTTTTAAAATTGATAATGTAAATAATGGAATATACATTATCAAAACATTATCAATCAGTCAGATAAATGGAAATGTTCAGAATGAATGGAAAGAATTAGATTATTTCAATGATTTATCTTTACAGGAAGTGGATTATCTGAAAAAGTGGTGTCAGCCGAAGTTGACAATTCGTAAAGTAGAAGCAGTAAATCATACACTCATAGTAGAAACGCGTATTGCAGCGCAGGAGATACAAGGAATTGTAGTAGGAGAGTTGTAATGTAGAGAGCTATTTTAAGCATGAATAGATGCTTGAAGTAGCTCTATTATTATAAAAGATAAAAGGACAAAAATCTGATACCAAAATTTGTTGTTTATAAACCTGATGTAAAATTTTCTTAAAAAAGAACAATTCTATATAAGGATATTGAATTTTTTTACATAGTTGTAAATGCCTTTAAAATGATAATATTTCTTCATCAAGGAAATAGGTCAATGACCGAAAGAGGAGGATGAAAAATGGGTAATAATGCAAAAGAAAAAACAAGCCCAAAACTGATGCTTTCCTATAGTTTAGGAGAAATCGGATGTCAGATGAGTTGGTACATGGTTAATAGTTACTTGATGTTGTTTTACACAGATATCGTAGGACTTGCAGCAGGTGCTATCTCGATGATAATGTTAATTGCACGTGTATGGGATGCAATTAATGACCCGATGATGGGAAATATTTGTGACCGTACGAATACAAAATGGGGAAAATTCAGACCATATCTGTATTTTGCACCACCATTTCTTGCAATTTTTAACATTTTAACATTTACTGTATTTCCAGTATCGGGTGCAGCAAAAGTAATTTTATGTCTGATTACATATGTAGGTACAGGTATGGCTTACACAGCTTGCTGTATTTCTTATCAAGCATTGCAGCATGTGATTGCTATTGATTCAAGAGTTCGTATGAATCTTGCAACAGCAAGAGGAATTGGTGCTTCTGTAATAGGAATTATCTTATCTATCGTTATTGCTCCAGCACTGTTATTTTTCAGTAAAGCAGATGTTGCAAATGCAAGGGGTTATTTTTGTGTAACAGTTATTATGTCTGTTGTTATGGTGCCAGTATTCTGGCTTTGTGCAGCAGGCTGTAAAGAAAAATATACGGAACAACTTCATGCTTCTCAGCCAGCTGAAAAGATGGGGCTTATTAAGAGTTTGAAAGAAATTGTTAAAAATGATCAGTTATTAATGGTTGTTCTTGCTACAGTTCTTGGTACTATTTGTGTATCAGGACGTATGGGCTTACTTACATACTATATTATTTATGTAGTAGGGGATTTTAGAGTAATTGCCACAGTATTTACATCAATGACAATTGCACAGTTAATTGGTACATTGACAGTTCCATGGGGAACAAAAACATTCACTAAAAAAGGATATTTGATTATACTGAATGTAATTATGTGTATCGGATTTTTCTTGTTATTTATTAATCCGCATTGTAATCAGACATATTTGTTAGTTGTATCATTTATTTGTGGATTAACAAACTCTGCATCAGCTATCTGCCCAGGTATGGTATCTGACTGTATTGAGTATGGTGACTGGAAACTTGGACGTCGTCAGGAAGGTATTGCAGCTTCTATGTTAAGCTTTGGTGTAAAGCTTTCTACAGCCATCAGTGGTTCAGCAGGAGTACTTTTACTCTCAGCAGCCGGTTATGTTGCAAATGCAGAGCAGACACCTGCAGCACAGCAGGGAATTAATATTGTAGTTAATCTTGTACCACTTATTGTTGCTGCACTTTCAATCGTACCACTTTTGTTCTATAAACTGACACCGAAGAAGGTTGAAGAAATCAGAGCAGATCTGGATGCCGGAAAACGTGCATGTGATAAATAAGAAAAACTGACCTTGATAAAAATTGAATAAAATCTTGTGAAAAGGCGGATGTACTAGATTGGAGAAAATCTGGTATGTCCGTTTTTTGACTTAAATATTTTAAATAAAAAAAGATTAAATAATTAGAAATTTAAAATAAGAACCGAATAGTATCAATATGAAGTCATACTCTATTGACACACAATACATTGAATGTTATATTATATGAAATAAATGTGTAGGATGTGATAAAATGGATTATTCAAAATATAAACCAAGTGGGCGATACTATACAGGGGCAGAGCGGAAAAAAGGAATTTTAATTCAAGGAGAACCATATATAGTAAAATATGCGAAGAACTCGCATCAGGGAATCACATATAGTCATATATCAGAATATATTGGTTCTCATTTATTCCAGATGATAGGATTGGAAACTCAGCAGACTTTTCTTGGAACTTGCGATGGGAATCCAGCAGTTATAATAAAAGATTTTATTGGTGAAGATGAAATATTTGTTCCGTTCAATGATGTCTGGGATAGTACATTAGAGCAAAGTCGTAAACGATATAAATACACATATGATGATATTATGCGGATGTTGGAAGAGAATATGAAATTAACAGATGTAGAAGGGACAATACAACATTTTTGGAATATGTATTTAATTGATGCATGGATTGGAAATTTTGACAGACATGGTTCAAACTGGGGATTTTTGAAAAAGGATAATCAGTATCGGATAGCTCCGATATATGATAATGGATCAGCACTATTCCCGCGCTTGAATACAGATATAAAGTTGCAGAGAATACTAGATTCGGAAGAAGAAATGTTAAAGAGAGTCTATACATTTCCTACGTCACAGATTTTATTACAAGGGAAAAAGAGTTCATATTATGAATTGATTGATAGTTTACAATATAAAGAATGTAACGATGCTTTGATACGAATGAAACCAAAGATTGATTTAGAAAAGATGGAAAAAATAATAGATGGAGTAGAGGAAATATCAATGGTTCGCAAGACATTTTATAAAAGTATGTTGCATTTAAGATACGAAGTGATGATAAAAGAACCATATCGAAAATTAATCGGGAAAGTCATGTGAGGTGAGACGGGATGAAAACATATGTGAGGACGGATTGGGTTGCAAGAAATGAATATACAAAGCCAATTTTAGATACACCGATTTATCGCAATAGTGGAATTATTAAGGCGGTAACAAAAGAAAATGAAAAAATACAAGTTGGTAAAATCACATATGAACAATTTGAAAATGAAGAATTTCAATATATTATCAGTCCATTTTGGCCAATTATTGATACTCTTTCTACAAAAGTATTTCAGGGAATACCGGGAATTGATATGAGTTTGAGATTGGAGCATTATTATCGAGTGAATTATGTGCCTGTTTTTATTACAGAGAGAACACCTGGACCTTCCAGAGAAGATTTGTGGGAGTTGTTGGAAAGTGTTGGATTGGATTATTATGATAGATTGGAATGGCTCATTCGTACGGATTTGCGTGCGGCAATAGATAATTTAATTGTAGAACGTGCAAGAGATGACATGAGAACACAAGAAATCCAAAATTCTACAATACTGCGACAAGCGTTGGAAGATGGACAGTATGGAGATGAATTTATTATAGAAAGCATTGCAACATTGGGAACAAATTCAAAAGAATGTGTGAAAAGACTGAATCGTATGATGCACTATGGTATTCAATTGACTTCAAAAAAAGAAAAATTACATTTGTGTGTGGAAGATTATCAGGCATGGATGCCAATTTTTGAGCATTTATGTGAAATGGATGAAAGTCAGAGAAAGAAACAACAGCAGAAAGGAATTCAGCAGGCGAAGAAGCTGGGTATTTATAAAGGCAGAAAACGAAAGGAAGTTGATGAACAGTTTCTGAAAGAGCAGATTAGGCGCTTTCAAAAAAAAGAGATTTCCTTGGAAGAAGCATTACAAGCAGTAGGAATGTCAAAGTCTACGTTATATAGAAGAATGAGGGAGATGGAAAATGATTAGAATTGCGACAGAAAATGATGCAGAAGAACTTTTGAATATTTACGCACCTTATGTAGAAAAAACAGCAATAACATTTGAATACGAAGTTCCATCTGTGGAAGAATTTAGAAAACGAATAATAGTGTGCAGTTTCATGACCACATGGGATATCGTCTGGTTGGAAGGTTTCAACAATGCGGTAACAAATTTGGGCGATGGTATGATATGGTGTGGATGGAAAAACACATAGGTGAATACAAAGAAAATCCGAAAAAAATCAAGCCATTTACAGAGATAAGAGAAGAACTAACAAATAACAAATAACAAAAAGATAATCTGTTAGAGGAAAGAAGGTTGAAGAAATCAGAGCAGATCTGGATGCTGGAAAACGTGCATGTGATAAATAAGAAAAACTGACCTTGATAAAAATTGAATAAAATCTTGTGAAAAGACGGATGTACTAGATTGGAGAAAATCTGGTATGTCCGTTTTTTTATTATAGGTCGTGACCTTGTTGAGCTCGAGAAGCGTGCTGTGCGAAATATAAACCACCTGTTGGACGGAGGGCAGATGAAAACTTAATAAAATGTGATAAGTTTATTCAGTTACTAAAAATTCCATTTTCAGATCAGGATGTGTTTTCCGTAATGTGCTAGGTGTACAACTAAATTTTGAAATAAATAATTTACGAAATGTCGCATAAGTTGAAAAACCATTTTTGGCGATAATTTCTGTAATTGGTATACTAGTATTTATAATATCTTGATAGGCATAATACAAGCGCACTTCATTTAAAAAATCAAGGAAAGTCTTTCCCATATTTTCTTTAAAAAATCTACAGAAATATTGTGGCTGTAAGTGAACATATGAAGAAATTCCGGCGATGGAGATTGGTTCTGTATAATGTTCATAAACGTAATCAAGAATTAAGGATAAACGTTGGGCGTTTTTTTGCTGGGTGTTAGTACAACGTTTTGGGGTTGTGACTTTAAAATTATGTTGAAGTTGGAAGAGCAGTTCAAAAGTCAGACTATTTAAACGCAGATTGGAAGAGTCCGGTTTAATATCCATGATAACATCCATATCAAAAATAAGTTTTTTGAGTTGTGAAAGTTTAGTTTGTATTTTTGTATTTTGAGAGTGAGGATTGATATCATATGTAATAGAATCAATGTCCGGAATATATTTTTTCAAAAAAGAATACGGAAGTTCAATCAAAATTATGGAATTATTTTTTGAACTTTTAGTTGCATGCAATGTTCTGGAATTAATCAGAAATAAATCATTTTCATGTAACTCAATTGTTTTATTTTTTAAAATGATTTGGTGAATTCCAGTCAGATTATAAAGTATTTCAATTCCGTCATGCCAGTGATAAGGAATATAATATTTAGGATTTAAAATTTTCATAAAATAAATATCAGATCCGTTCATAGTGGCTGACATTTCATATTTTTTGAGATGTGAATGCTCTATCATAAATTCTCCTCAGATGTATATCCTTGTATTGTGAAAATCAATAGGAATAGTTTTTAATTATATAGTTTTGTGTGAAATGAATTTGTTAAATATAATATAACATGATTTACTTAGGGGTACAACAAAAAAGATAATATTTGACTAATGTTAGGATAATCCAAAGACTAATACTGAATCTATAAATTTGCTATACTTTAACCATAAAATACAGAAGGAGAAGAAAATGAATTATAATATTTTAAGAGAAAATCCATTTTTCTTGGATAATAATCAGATGGAATGGGTACGAACGACATTAGAAAATATGTCACCAGAGGAAAAAATAGGTCAACTTTTTTGTATGATAGCATTTTCAGCAGAAGACGAATATATAAAAATGTTGACAGAAAAATATCATGTCGGTGGAATTATGGGAAGACCAATGGAAACAAAAGAGTTCTGTGAATTTGTAAAAAGGGCACAGACAAGTTCTAAAATTCCAGTATTTATTTCAGCAAATATAGAAGCAGGAGGAGATGGTATTGTTTATGAAGGAACAAATGTAGGATGTAATTTACAGATTGCAGCGACAAACAATTTGGAGTATGTGAAAAAACAGGCAGATATTGCTGCAAGAGAAGCTATTGCTGTTGGAGCAAATCTTGCATTTGCACCAGTGGTAGATATAGACAAAAATTTTCGCAACCCCATTATGAATACAAGAACTTATGGAAACGATGCGAACTTTGTAAAAGAAGCCGGAACAGTGTTTGTGAAGAAAATCCAACAGGAAGGTATTGCAGCATCTCCAAAGCATTTTCCGGGAGATGGAGTGGATGAAAGAGATCAACATCTTCTTTCTAGCGTAAATGATTTATCTTGTGAAGAATGGGATGAGACCTATGGAGAGATATATAAATCAGTAATCGAGGCAGGAACTAAAAGCATTATGGTTGGACATATTATGCAACCGGCATATACCAAAAAGATTAATCCGGAAATTAGAGATGAAGAGATTATGCCGGCAAGTTTATCGAAAGAAATCATGCAAGGTTTACTAAGAAAGAAACTTGGTTTTAATGGTTTGATTCTTACAGATGCATCTACTATGTCTGGAATGTGTATACCTATGAGAAGAAGAGATGCAGTTCCTGCTGCAATTGCAGCAGGGGCAGATATGTTTTTATTCTGTAAAAATACCGAAGAAGATATAAAATACATGATGGAGGGATATAAAAAAGGAATTATCACAGCAGAACGGCTGGATGAGGCTGTGCTTAGAATTCTTGGAGTAAAAGCCTCATTGAGATTATATGAGAAAAAATTGATTCCTATATATGAAAATGCTGTTTCTGTTATAGGGTGTGAAGAACATAAAAAAATAGAAAAAGAATGTGCTGATAAAGCGGTTACTTTAGTGAAAAATAAACAGGATGTATTACCTTTGAGTCCAGAAAAAACAAAAAGAATGTTATTATATCCGTTAAAAATGCCTGGAAAAAGTTATTTTGTAAAAGAAAAAGTAGATTTTGAAAGCGCTGTGAAAGAGGCATTTGAAAAAGAAGGATTTGAAGTTACTGTTTTTGAATCGGATCCGGCATTTGAAGGACAAGCTAAACCATTTTCGTATATAGAAGAAAATTACGATTTAATTGTATATGCTGCAAATTTGGAAACGCAAAGCAACCAGACAATGGTTCGAATTGAATGGGCTTCACCAATGGGGGCAAACTGTCCGAATTATATTAACGTTGTTCCTACGATTTTTATATCATTTGCAAATCCATACCACTTGATTGATGTACCAAGAATCAAAACGTATATCAATGCATATAAATTTAAACCGGCTATGTTAGAAAGTGTGATGGATCATTTAATGGGAAGAAAAGAATTTGAGGGGAAAAGTCCCGTAGATGCATTTTGCGGAAAATGGGATACCAAGTTGTAAGGAGGAAGAGAAATGACTTTAAATGATTTTAATAATCAAAAAATAAAGGGATATGAAAAAATTGCTTATGGAATGTCAAATATGGGAGGAAATATTTGTAATACGCTAATTGCATCTTTCGTAACATTATATTATACCGATAATGTTGGGATTGCAGCATCTGTAGTGGGAACTATGCTATTGATTGCAAGACTTTTTGATGCCATATCAGATATTGCTATGGGAGGTATTATAGATAAGACAAGAACAAAATGGGGCCAAGCACGACCATGGTTTATTGTAAGTATTATTCCTTTCATCTTGAGTACAATTTTAGTGTTTATGGTACCTGAAAATTTTGGAAATACAGCAAAAGTAATATACATGTATGTGACTTACATTTTTTCGGGAGTAATTTGCTATACAGTAAATAGTTTGTCTGCGGTGTCAATGCAATCCTTAATGACAGGAGACAAGAAAGAACGTATGGGATTAAATGCCTCTTATCAGATTTTTGGATTTATTTCTATTCTTGCAGTAAATATAATTACAAGCGGTCTTGCACAGAAATTAGGCTGGAGAAATATAGCAATTGTATATGCAATTATTTCAGCAGTAATTCTTTTTACTACAGGCTTGGTTTGTAAGGAAAGAAGATGCTTGGTTGTTGCAAATGATGAAGGGAAAAAGGAGGAAAAAATCACATTAAGAGAAGGATTGCCGGTTCTGATTAAAAATAAATATTTTTATATCTTGCTTATGTTGTCGGTAATTAATTATATAACAATAAATACATTTAATGCCGGTGGTGTATATTATGCAACTTATGTACTAGGAAATGGAGCAATGTTTGGATTAATGACAATTGCGGGAATGTTGCCTACAATATTGTTAACTTCACTAGTTCCAATGATTGGAAGCAAATTTGGCAAGAAGAATATTTTGATATTAGGATATTTATTGCAAGTAGTAGGATATACTATTATTTATTTTTCTGGTCAGAATCTTATAATAATGATTGCTGGTCTTATTGTAAAAGGAATTGGTCTTTCACCAGTTGCATCTTTATTAGTTCCTATGATAGGAGATGTAATTGAATATGAAGAAAAGAAAACTGGAATTCGATTGGCTGGTTTATTAAATAGTGTGGCAACTTTCGGAATAAAGGCTGGAAGTGGACTAGGGGCAGCTTTTGTTGGATGGCTTTTAGCTTGGGGAGGATATGTTGCTTCAGCAGAAGTACAATCACCGACAACAATAGTTGCAATGAAAATGATAGTAGCTGGAATTCCTGCTTTGTGCAGTATAATTGGTATAGCCTTTTTCATTAAAATTTGATATAGAAAAACACATGTAAACAGAAATAGATAGCAATATAAAAATCTAGAGTCGAGGAAAGGGTGCAACTAAAATGAAAACACGAAAAAAAATGCAGGCAATGAATCCGTATTTACCATTATATGAATATGTACCAGATGGTGAACCTAGAGTGTTTGACGGAAGAGTATATATTTATGGATCACATGATCTTGCAGGAGGCGAAAAATACTGTATGGGAAATTACGTAACATGGTCTGCCCCTGTGGATAATCTGGCTGAATGGAGATATGAGGGAGAAATTTATAAAAGAACACAGGATCCGTCTAATAAAAATAATCAAATGGAATTATGGGCCCCAGATGTTGTGAGAGGAAAAGATGGAAAATTTTACATGTATTACTGCTGTTCTTTCAATCCGGAAATTGGAGTGGCAGTTAGTGATTCGCCAGCAGGACCATTTACATTTTATGGACATGTTAGATATCCAAAGTCTATACTGAATGGAAAAACATTACATGAAGGATTTCCATTTGATCCGGGAGTATTAGTAGATGATGATGGAAGATGCTATCTCTATTATGGATTTAGTCCTGCACAAAAAAAGAAATTGCCACCGAAAGAGGAATTGATGGAGGCTGGAATGTCAGAAAAAGAAGCTGAAGCACAGCTTATAAAACTGAAAAATATAGAGTTTTCAAAAGGAGCAATGGTGGTTGAACTAGAAGCGGATATGTTGACTGTGAAAGAAAAACCAAAGATGTTGATTCCAGGAGGATTGACTGCAACGGGAACAGATTTTGAAGGACATGGTTTTTTTGAGGCATCTTCTATAAGAAAGTATAATAATACTTATTATTTTATATTTTCAAGCCAACTGAGTCACGAACTTTGTTATGCAACAAGTAAATATGCAGATCACGGATTTGAATATGGAGGAACCATAATTTCAAATGGTGATATTGGGTATAATGGAAATCAGGTTCCAAAAGGAATGATGGGAAATAATCATGGAAGTATAATTAACATAAATGGAGAATGGTATGTGTTTTATCATCGTCAAACTCATGGAACAGAAAGTTCCCGACAAGGATGTGCAGAGAAAATCATAATTCAGAAAAACGGAAAAATCCACCAAGTCGAAATGACAAGTTGTGGATTAAATGGAGCTCCACTTGAAGCAAAAGGTGTCTATTCATCTGCAATTGCTTGTAATCTTATATGTAATGAGAATAAAGTAAAAATTAATTATGGACAGTCATTAAAGTCGGTTCAACCATATATTTTTGAAAGTCAAACTGAAAATGCTGAAGAGAAAACGGAACATTATATAGCTAATATGAAAAAGGGAGATATTGCTGGATATAAATATTTTAATTGCGAAGATGTACAGGAAATACGAGTGTGTATTCGCGGAAAAGCAGATGGGGAAATTAAGATATTCTTAGATGAAGAAAAGAAACTGAAAGCTGGAAGTATTTCAGTAAATACAACGAGTGAATCATGGCAATATAATTCGATTAAGGTTCAAATTCCAAATGGAATACATCCGATATTCATTGAATATACAGGGGGGAATGCAATTGATTTTAAAGAATTTGCATTTTTGTAAAAAATGACAGAGAGGAGAAAAGATATGAAGTATAAGGCTGTTATTTTTGATTTAGATGGAGTGATTTGTTCAACAGATGAATATCATTATAAAGCATGGAAAAAGCTGGCTGACAAAATGAATATCTCTTTCGATCGGAAAGTGAATGAGAGACTTAGAGGAGTAAGCCGTATGGAATCCCTAGAAATAATTTTGAAAAATTACCATGGAAATATGTTATCTAGGGAAGAAAAAGATAAACTGACAGAAGAAAAAAATCAAATTTACAGAGAAAGTCTTTCAAACATGTCGGAAAAGGATTTGAGTAGTGAAGTGAAAGAAACGCTAGAGCTTTTACATAATATGGGACTAAAGTTAGCAATTGGTTCTTCAAGTAAAAATACTAAGTATATATTAAAACAAATCGGCTTGGAATCGTTTTTTGATGCGATTAGTGATGGTACGAATATTAAGAAATCAAAACCTGATCCAGAAGTATTCTTAAAGGCAGCAGAATTTATTCACGAAAATCCAGAAAATTGTCTTGTTGTTGAAGATGCAGAAGCAGGAATTGATGCAGCAATTGCAGGACATTTCGATAGTGCCGGAATAGGAACTGCTGTTGCTCATGGGAAGGCTACGTATAGACTAAATAGTTTTCAAGAAATTATAAAAGTAGTAATTGGAGAATCTTAAATTTTATATGAAGGGAGTAGAAAACTTCTTATCTTCGAAAATTGTCGGGTGTACATCCGGCAATTTTTTTAAATACTTTTCCAAAATAGCTTGGACTCTCAAAACCACACATATGTGCAATTTCAGCAACATGTTTTTCAGGATATTGAATTAGAAATATACGTGCACGACTAATACGAACAGTTTGTAAATACTGCATAATTGTCTGGTGCATTGTATGTTTAAAGAGATTGCACATATATTCTTTGGATAAATTTACATAGTCTGCCAGTTCGTTCAGAGAAATATCGCAGGCATATTTTTCCTCCATATAATCAATCAGTTTACGAACCAGTTCGTTTTCATAAGTGGCAGTTGTATTGTGAATCTGTCGAATAGAAGGTGACAGATCTAAAAGCATACTGTAACAGGCTTTGGATAACTCAGTTTCTTTTTCGGTGATATCACGTTGCGAAAGATAGAGCAAATTTTCAATATGAGTAGGAAAGATATCTGAATTAGAAAAGTGATACACGCCGCTCTCTAACATATGCAATGTCTGTAATATTTCGGTACATGCATTTCCACCAAATCCAATAAGATGAACGGTCCAGTCGGAGGTAAGTCCTTTATAAGAGTGGGAAATGTGAGGATAAATCAGTAATCCCTGTCCTTTGGAAATGATAGAGCGTTGCCCGTTGATGATAAATTCTCCTTGCCCTTTTACGCAGTAGAACCACTGAAAGACAGGAAACCCATGTGGTCGTTGTACTGGTTCCTGAAGGTGATTGACACCGAGAAGTTTAGGTAGAAGCGGGAGAAAGTTGTATTTATTGGAGTAGTGGAGATTGTAAAGCATAATTATAAATCCTTTGTTTGTTGAGTAGTCTGTTTTTTGATTGATTAATCAATTCATTTTTAAATAGTATACCAAAAAGAAAAGAAGTAAACAATTCATATGCTTAATATTGTTATATAAATATTACGATATTAAGATTGAGAACAAAAGATATAGTGGAATATAATAAAGACAAGAAACATGTTCGAACAGAGAAAAGCAAGAATCAGAAAAGGAGAGCAAATCATGATACCAAGAATTCAAAACGACAACGGAATCCCAACATTATATGTTCACGACAAACCATTCTTTGCACGCAGCGGAGAGATTCACAATTCAAGTTCCAGCAATCTGGATTATATGGAAGAGCATGTATGGCCGGCACTAAGAGAATTAAATATGAACTCAGTAATTGTTCCACTATATTGGGAGACAATGGAACCGCAAGAAGGAATATTTGATTTTACATTGCTAGATGGATTAATCGGCCAGGCAAGAGAAGAACAGAAACATTTAATTTTCTTGTGGTTTGGGCTTTGGAAGAACGCTGAATCTATGTATGTGCCTGCTTGGATGAAACAGAATACAGATAGATACTTTCGTGTACGCAAGGTAAATGGAGAGCAAATCAATACAATTTCACCATTTTGCGAGGCTGCGATAGAGAAAGATGCGAATGCATTTGCAAAAGTGATGGCACATATCCGCGAAATTGATGAGCAGAAATCGACAGTAATCTTTGTGCAGGTAGAAAATGAAATAGGTCTGCTTGGTACGGAACGAGATTATAGCAAAGAAGCGGAAGAAAAGTTCAAAAAAGTAGTACCAGCAGAATTGAAAGAATTATGTGCGACAGAAGGAAGTTGGAAAGAAGTATTTGCCGAGAATGCGGAAGAATATTTTATGGCTTACTATTTTGCAAAGGCAGTAGAAAAAATTACAAAAGCAGGACAGCAAAAATATGCGCTTCCATGTTATGCCAATGCATGGCTTCGCCAGTATCCATGGTATGCAGGGTCTTATCCATCAGGAGGTCCGGTCAAAGAGGTGCATCATATTTGGAAAATTGTAGCACCATCGTTATTTACGCTGGCACCGGATATTTATGTTCCGTATGTGGCAAATGTCATTGATGAATATGGATATGAAGGTAATCCACTGGTGATTCCGGAAGTGAGAAAAGATGCAGTGACTTCATCTTATTGCTTGTATGCATTTGCAAATAGCAATGCAATTTGCTATTCACCATTTGGAATTGAAGAACTGGTATTACCGCCGGAAGCAATTGACAAGCCGCCAATGGAAGTTATGATTGCTCTGAATATTGACCCATCTGCATTTGATATCACAGGAAGCAAAGATTATTTAAAACGTACTTATGAGATGGTTGAGCAGATGGAACCATTATATTTGAAATATCGTGGAACAGATAAGCTGATGAGTTATGTGAAAAAATCCGATACAGATTATGGAACATATTTTAGCTGCGAAGAATATGATATTGCGATTGCTTATGCACCGAAGGGACAGGCAAAACCATTAGCAGCAGGTGTGATTTACGAGCTTGCTCCAAATAAATTTCTAATTGGAGGAATGATGAGTACATTTACATTCCGTGCAAAGGCAGGGGAAAATAAGAAAGTTGATCTTCTTCGGTTAGAAGAAGGAGATGTAGTGAACGGCGAATGGAAGGCTGGAAGAATTCTCAATGGTGATGAGAAAATGAGCATTGGACTTGGTGATATGCCGGGATGGAAATATGTAGAAGTATATAAATATTAAGTTGTAAGTTATAAGAAAAACTGATATGAAACAGATGAGAGAAATTCATTTGTTTTGTATCAGTTTTTTTATTATCAAGATTGAAGATTTATAATAAACATGATAAAGTTATAAATAAGAAAAATAAAATTTAAATTTAACAAAATATAGTTCAAAAAGGAGCTGATAACATGTCGTTCCAGGAAGAAAAAAGAAATAGTATTAAAAGATACTTGTTAGAAAAAATCAGGAATCAAGATACTGATTATATAAAAAAGACGATGGATAATTTTCGGATATCGGTTACAACTGTAAAACGATATTTGAAAGAACTTCTGGATCAGGGAATACTGGAAGAACAGAAGCAATCGGAATGTGGTTATCGCTTGAAAACAGAAGAATATCGATTTGTCTATGATGCTTCAGATTTTTTAGTCGAAGATAAGATCTATTTCCAGGATATCCTCCCTTTATTGCAAAATATTTCAAAAGAGGCATCTGCCATATGGAGCTACGCATTTATGGAAATGATGAACAATGCAATTGAACATGCAAATGCAGAACATGTTTCATGTTATGTTAAGAAAGATGCTTTATATACGGAAATTTCAATAACAGATGATGGAATTGGTATTTTTGAAAATATCAGGGCATACCTAGAAAAAGAATGTGGATATTCTGCGGATATTCAAGATTCAATTTTGGAATTATATAAGGGAAAATTGACAACACAAAGTGAAGCACATCCTGGCGAAGGAATCTTTTTTGTTTCTAAAGTTTTGAGAGAGTTTGCAATTTGGTCGGGACAAAGTGTGTTTACCGCAGGAAGATATACAGAAGAAAAGTTAATTCAATCGCATTTGATTTTGTATTATACTAGTCTTAAGTCAATCGGAACGATGGTTGTGATGAAGTTGGAAAATGATACAACGCATACATTAAAGGAGGTGTTTGACATGTTTGCACCGATAGAAGAAGGATTTGTAAAAACTGTAATACCATTAAAAAAAGTGTGTCCATATGGAGAACCAATTGCACGTTCACAGGCTCGAAGAGTTGTTTACAGACTAGAACAGTTTAAGCAAGTAGAATTTGATTGTAGCGGAATTGATTTTATGGGACAGGGATTCGCCGATGAAGTGTTCCGTGTGTTTCAGAATAAATATCCAGACATTCAGTTGGAAGTCACCAATGCGAATGAAACTGTGCTGGGAATGATAAGACATGTGAAGCGGTAAGACAACAATTGGAAATGTAATCGGAGTAAACTATGGAGAATTGGATTCAGATAGGAAATAATCAAAAGAATAAAACGGACAGATTCAGAGAGGATGAGAGAAGCTATATTGTTCAAGGATTGGTATCTGTCTGGATAACTGGAAAAGGTTTGCTGCAGACAAACTCTGACGATGTTCGTATGCGTCAGATTGTAAAGTATGTGGATGAAAATCGTCAAAATCATGTGAGCTTATCAGAACTTGCAGATGAAATGTTTACAGCGACCTCTACATTATCCAGATTATTTCAGAAGCAAACTGGAATGAAATTTGCAGAGTTTGTAAATCGGGTGCGAATCTATTTTGCAGCAGAGGATTTGATGACAACTTCGAAGGCAGTTACGAAAATTGCAGTGGATAATGGATTCTCTAATGCTTCGGTAATGAATCGTGTGTTTCGACAATATTATCAGTGCACTCCGGTAGAATATCGAGAGAAGAAAAAAGAAGAAAAAGAGTGTACTACGCCAACAAAGAAAGAAAATAGAGATAAAAGAAACAAAAACAAATCTATCAACACGGAAAATAGTGCAATTGAAGTTAATGTGAGACGAAAGAGCAAGTTGACAAAAATTTGGAATCAGGTAGTGAATATTGGTTCGGTTTATAATTTGACACTTGCTAATTTGCAATATCATACAATTTATCTTACAGAAACGTTGGGATTTTCATATGTACGGATATGGAATGTTTTTTCTAAGAAGATGATGATTACAGATGGAAAAACGCAAGGAAACTATAATTATGATATGATTGATCTGGCATTAGATTTTTTAGTGTCTCATCATATAAAACCATTTGTAGATTTGGGAAGAAGACCAGATACTGCATTATCATCTATGGGAAATACATTATATTTCGAAGAAGAATGTATTGTATTTCAATCAAAAGATATCTGGATAGCAATGTTGAAAGATTTTATTCACCATATAATAAAGCGATATGGAAAAGAAGAGGTAGTACAATGGAAATTTGAATTATCCAGTGATATTGTGCATTTTGCAAGAAATCAATATTATATCGATAAGGAGTATGACTATAAAGAATGCTATAGATCTTCCTATCAGGTTATAAAAAAGGCATTGCCAGATGCCTGCGTAGGAGGACCTTCTGATGTAACAAATGATGTAAAATTTTTGCATGAATACTTACAATATAGTAAAGAAAATAATTGCTTGCCAGAATTTATTTCTATTCTTTTGTTTCCATATGATTCTTCGAGGAAGGATGGAAAAGTAAATTATTATCGTACACAGTCAGAAAATTATGAGTATGAAAAACTACAGTCTATTCATCAAATTATGGAAGAAGGGGAGGTCGATATCCCTCTTTATGTGGTTGAATGGAACAGTTCTATTTCAAATCGTAATTTTTTGAATGATTCTTGCTTTCGGGCTTCCTATATAACAAAGAAGATTATTGAAATACTTTCAATGGCAGATATGGTATGTCTTTGGATGGGCTCTGATTGGGTAAGTAATTATTTTGATACGAAACGAATTGCAAATGGCGGAAGTGGTTTGATCACAAAGGATACAATTCGAAAACCGGTGTATTTTGCATTGCAGTTTTTGAACCAATTAGGAGAAGAACTGCTATTACATAATGAAGAATTAATTGTTACAAAAGAGATAGGAAAAGATGTTTATCATATCATTGGTTTTCATTATCAAAAATATGAAGATACTTATGTTGTTGCAAATGACCCCATTGATTCGCCGGAGAAAGTAGAGAAAATATTTTTGACAAATCAGGAATATAATATTGATTTGGTTTTGAAAAATGTGGTTGATGGCAATTATACAATCACATCAAATCGTATTTGCAGAGAAAAAGGGAGTATTCTGGATGAATGGAAGAAATTTCAATACGAAGAAACCCTTACAAATGAGGATATTAAATATTTGAGAGAGATTACACAACCGGAGCGACGGATGGAAGGAGTAATGTCAGTGGAAGGGATGGTTCAAATCAGAATGACACTGAGGGGACAGGAGATTATATTGTTGCATGTATCAAAAGATGATGCATGCTAGGTATAGTTTTCATAATAGAAGATATTTATGTCAAAGTTGAGATAGAACTGGAAAATTAATAAATTATAATAGAGTCAGGCATGATACGCAATAAATGATAACAAAATGTTGCGCGTCATGCCTGTTTTTTCATGTAGAATGCAAAAATAGGAAAATATTTGGAAATTGAAGGAAAGAAAAATGTTAAAAAAGGAGATAAAATAAACTCAACGAAAACAAATCGGAAAAGATGACAAGGAGGAGTTAAAATGTATCAGTATGATAGAAAGGGACCAAAGCGTGGTGTTGCACTGTACAGTTATTCAGCAGAATTTGGTCTTACAAAATCATTGGAAGAATGTTTTGAAGATTTACACGACATGGGAGCTCATGGAATTGAGATTCTGGCAAATACGCATATTGAGAATTATCCAAACCCGACAGATGAATGGGTAGAAAAATGGTTCCGCCTGTGCGATAAATATGAGATTGTTCCAGTTGAGTATGGCAATTGGATTGATTCACATGTTCTGGGATATCGAGACCTGACAACAGAAGAATCTTATGAGATGTTGGCAAGAGATATCCGTCTGGCGCATCGTCTGGGATTTACTGTAATGAGAACAAAGATGCCTGTAATAAATGATGCATTAGAGCCAGTAAAGAATTGGCGCGAAATCATTAAGATGGCATTACCACTTGCGGAAGAACTCGGGATTAAGATGTGTCCGGAAATTCATATACCATCAAATTTGAAGGGGAAGATGGTAACAGAGTATGTTGATTTCATCAAAGAAACAGGTACAAAGAATTTTGGACTGAACATAGATTTTAGTGTTTTCCGTACAGAATTTTCAGAAGGAGAATATCGTGATCCAAACTATACTCCAAACGTACCAGAAGATTTGATTCCATTACTGCCATATATTTACTGTTGTCATGCAAAATTCATCAATATGAGTGATGAATTTGAAGAGACAACGATTCCTTATAAAGAAATTATTGAATTGCTTAAAAAACAAAATTGGGACGGATATCTCTTGAGCGAATATGAAGGTGCAGATAAATATGAACCTGGATACGAAGTGGGACAAACGCTTAGAAAACATCATATTATGATGAAAAATTATATTGGTGATTAAGGAGGATTCGAAAATGGAAAGAGAAGTAATACAGTCTGTAGGATTTCGTAATATTAAAAAAGATGGAGATACAATAGGATTTCAGTTCAAGATTAGACTTCCATATTATAGAGGAATCTTCTTGAGCCAGATTCGACCAGGTACATTGTTTGTAGATGGAGAGAAATTTGAAAAAGAGGATATTATCTGGAACATTCATGGGGAAGATTATACTTATGAAGAGATGAAATCAAATTTTCAGACACACTGGGATGTGACAACACCGGCAGTGTTGAAAGTAAAGAAATCGGGTGGGCTTGTTCAAGGATTCCATGATTTGAAATATGGATTCTGCTTTACATCATCTTATATGCCACCAGTTATGCAGGATAGTTTAAATCCAGATGAAGAAGCATTTATCTTTATGCCGGAGTTCGGACATCATGTAAATGAGAGAAGATTGTTAATTGTGTAAATATAGATAAAAAGAACAAGAAATAGCAAATAATTGTCGGAAAGATGATTATTTGCTATTTCTTTTTGGTGAACAAAAGTTATAATAATGGTAAATGTGAATAGAAATCGGAGGAATCCCATGAAACTTACAGCATTAATAGATGAATTTGAACCAATCGAAATTAACAGAACAAAGTTATTCCAACACATAAAAAAGAAAACAGAAGCCGATGGACTTGTCGTTGTTACAAGTGGAAATTTTACACAAAAAGGACTTCTGGCATCTGTAAGTAAATACAAAAAAGCAGAGATATTGAGGAAACAGGGAGCAGATATTGTGTTGGAAATTCCAGTATATTGTACATTGACAACCTTTGATACCTTAGCATTTGCAGCAGTATCGATGTTGGAAAAACTGAATTGTGTGGATGAACTTGCAATTTTGTGTGAAGATGCAGATGAAAAATTGTTGAAAGACATGATTCAGTTCTTATTTATTGAACCTAGAGAATATCAGCAGAAAATAAAACTGTGTATGGAAAACGGAAAGAATTTTGCAACTGCATGTGCAGAAGTGACCGAAGAATTCATACCGGGAGCAAAAGCTATATTGGAAAAACAGCAGAATATCCATGCGATTGAATATGCAAAAGCAATGAAGCGGATGTACAGCAATATGAAGATTCGTTTTGTGAATATGAATGAATTTATCGAACGTCAAGACAAAATAAAAGAAACATCGGATAAGTACGCAAAAGGAACAGATGTGATAACAAGATTTGAAGCTCGGTTAGGAGAACAGCTGATGCAAATGTTAGCATTACATACAGAGGAACAGAATACAAAGTATCTGAATGAAATCTCGGGCGGTTATGGACCGATGACAAAACAGATTTTAAAAGTTTACAACAAGTGCAACATTCAAAATGGAAATTTGTTCTTTGAACAGCTTGCAAATGTAATATCATATCAGAACTATTCAACAGAAGAATTAAGAAGATACCTATTGAAAGTTCTCATTGGTGTACGTCATGTTGAAATATCTATTTGTGGGATTTATAGTTATGCGTTATATGTGCGGGCTTTGGATAATAATGCAGAAAAGGGTATTTATAAGAGGATAAAAGAATGTTCCTGGATTCCGGTTTTGTTAGAAAGTAGTGAAGCGGAAGCAAGGAAAAATCTGAAATTGCCTCAGATGGATGATTCCAGACGGATGCTGCTGGAATTGGATTGGAAGGCACAGGAGTTGTATGGTAAAAATTACAAGGAAAATATCCGGTTATTTTTTGACTTTTGTGCGAGTTAGAAACTATTCTATTTTATAAAGATTACAGAAAGTGATATGGATATGAAGAAGTTTCTAAATGGATATTTCAATTCTTCTTAAGTGGAAAAGGGAAGAGGTAAATGATATCTTCAAACCAGAAAAATAAAGGACAAAAAAATGCATATATTTTTTGTCCTTGTATTATTTTGAAGTTAAAATAAGACTGAAAATAATATGAAAATGGATAGATAAAGAAAAGCTTTTTCAGGATAAAGAGATATAATTAAATCATAATCAAATAAAAAAGAAGGGAGAAATCACTATGAAAAAGAAAATTTTAGCCACTCTTCTTGCTGGTGTTATGGTTCTTAGCCTTGCAGCATGTGGAAGTAATGAGTCAAAAAAGGACGGTAGTGACACAGCAAAATCAGACAAAGGATCAACACACATTTATGTGTTAACAGCAGCCGAAGATCATGGTTGGACAGGATCCGTTGCAACATTCGCAAAAGAAAAAGTTGAGGAAATCAACGGAGATGGAAATTATTCCGCAGAAGTAATCACTTCAGCTGATGCGTCTGAGCAGATTACTAAGATCGAAGATATCGTAGCAAGCGGAGAGGATGACATTGCAGTAGTTGTACAGCCAATGGACGACACAGTACAGTCTGCAATTCAGCAGTTAGTAGATGCAGATATTCCATTCGTAGAATTCGACCGTATCATTGATGCAGTAGCTCCAAGCGCTGTTTCTAATGTAAAAGGTGATAACCAGGGAATCGGTGCTGGTGCAGCAGCTTACTTTGTAGAGCAGGGAATGAAACCTGGCGATAAAGTATATGTTTACGAAGGCGACACATCTTCAGTTACAACATTACGTGACAGCGGATTTACAGATTATCTTACAGGAGAACTTGAATTCGGTGGCTCTAAGATTGCAGACGATGCAAAATGGACAGAGGATGACCTCAAAGCAATTACATATTCAGGAGCTATGAACTGGAGCCGTTCTGATACAAAAGAATCATTTGAGTCTCTGATGGGAGATGCTTCTAACGCAGATATCAAATGGATCTATGCACAGGATGATGAGTTGACAATGGGTATCTTAGAAGCCCTCAACGGTGGCGGAATCAGTGATTCTACAAAAGATACTTTCTATGCTAACAAACCTGTTATCACAGGATGTGGTGGATTAGATGAACTTTACGAAGTACTTCGTGGTAACTCATATCAGGATATCGCTGGAAAACTTGGTGGAATCATGTCAGTTACATACAGTCCATCTATGATTCAGACAGCAATTCAGGATATGGTTGATTACCTGGATGGCAAAGATGTAGAACAGGATCACGTGATCGAGTGTGAAGATGTTACATCTGATAACGTTGCAGATTATCCTTCATTCTAAATCTTACAGATAGAAGTTATAGAGGAACTTGATACGGGAGTCTGCTTGCAGACTTCCGTGTTTTGTTTACATATGAGCATCTAAATTTATTTACTTGTGAGTCAAAAATGATATAATAAAAAATAGATGTTGATCTGTCAGCAAAACGACAGAATAGAGAGAAAAACGAGGAGGAAACGTGCATGAAACGACTGGAAATGAGTGGAATATATAAAGCATTTAACGATATCCCGGTGTTGAAGGATGTACATCTGACAGTGGAAGCAGGAGAAGTACATGCACTGTTAGGTGAGAATGGTGCCGGAAAATCAACATTGATGAATGTGCTGACCGGAGTATACCGAAGAGATGCAGGAAAGATTCTGTTTGATGGAAAAGAATTGAATAATACATCAGTCAAACAGACAGAGCAGCAGGGGATTGCATTTGTCCATCAGGAACTGAATCTGTTCAATGATCTGCTTGTTTATGAAAATATATTTCTTGGAAAGGAATATACCAATAAATTTGGAAAATTGGATAAGAAACGGATGAAAGATGAGGCAAAGAAATTATTTGCTGAACTGGAAGTAGAGATTGATCCGGACGAGAAAGTAGAAGAACTGACTCCGAGCCAGAAACAGTTACTTGAGATATCAAAGGCATTATTTTTTAATGCAAAACTGTTGATTTTAGACGAGCCAACGACATCTTTGAACAATCAGGAAATCGATCATTTATTCCGTATTATCCGCAGATTAAAGGAGAAAGGAACATCGTTTATTTTTATTTCTCATAAGATGCCGGAGATTTTTGAGATTGCAGACCGCTATACAGTACTGATGAATGGAACATTTATCGGAGAAGGCAATATCGCAGATACCAATCCGGAAGCAATTACAAAGATGATGGTCGGTTCTAATTATAGCACGGAAGAAAATTATCAGACGCGTGCATGTGGAGATACGATATTAGAGATTAAGAATTTCACAGGACATGGATTTAGAAATGTAAACCTGGACGTGAAAAAGGGCGAGATTGTCGGAATGACAGGACTGCAAGGATCCGGAAGCAGCGAGCTGCTACAGGGAATCTTCGGTGTGACCCGTGCGGATGGTGGTACAATTCATGTCAACGGAGAAAATGTTCCGTTACATTCGATACATAAAGCAATGAAACATAAGATTGCAATGCTTCCTGCCAATAGAAAAGAAAATTCAGTGATCGCAGATATGAGTCTGCTGGAGAATATGTATCTGGCAGAACATACATTGTCAGCAAAGCAGTTCCAGATTTCAAAGAAAAAAGAAGAAGGAAAATTTGAAAAATACAAAAAATTGTTGAATGTAAAAGCACAGAACAGTGCAGATCCGATTACTTCTTTGAGTGGAGGAAACCAGCAGAAAGTATTTCTGGCAAGATGGCTTAATACAGAAGCAGAGATCCTTTTGCTTGACAACCCGACACAGGGAATTGATGTAGGAGCAAAAGCGGAGATTTACAAATTGATTTTGGAACTGGCGGAATCCGGAAAAACCATTTTAATCAACACATTGGAGATTCCTGAATTACAGAAAGTAGCAGACCGATGTGCAGTGTTTTATGACGGAGAGCTTGTGAAGATGTTAAAACATGAAGAAATCAATGAAGAGACCGTGATGATGTATTCTACAAACGCAGTAAATGCAGGGGAGGCGCGATAAGGATGAAAACAAAAAAATCTATGTTGGGGAAAATATGGTCCCGTTATAATTATGTATTTGTATTTTTAGTAATTTTTTTAGTATATGCATTGTCAAGTAATGGATTGACATGGAATGGTGTAATGAACATCTTCCGTCATTCTGCAGTTGTTGGAATCATTGCACTTGGTATGGGACTTGTGTGTCTGACTGGTGAAATCGATCTGTCGGTTGGTTCTATGCTGGCGATGGTCAGTGGATTTGCAGTTGTTATTTTCAATATGACAGATAATATTTTTGTAACATTAATATTTACGATTGTATTTGGCGCTGTATGTGGACTGATCAATGGTGTACTGGTCGGTGCAGTAGAGATGCCTGCATTTATCGTAACACTTGCTACGATGTTGATCTATCGTTCGGTAGCACAGTATGCATGCCAGCATATTTCTAAAGAATTATGTGGAGGCGGAAGTTCTGTATATCGTATGACATCCAGCCACAATTCATATCAGACCTTATATCAGTTTGGTAATGGTAAAATGCTGACGATTCCAATTGTTGGTTTGATCCTGTTGATCATGACAGCATTGGTTGTATATTTATCAACAAGCACAAAATTTGGTAAAAAAGTCTATGCCATCGGAAGTAATGAGAAAGGTGCCAGAATGTCAGGTATCAATGTCAGTGCGATGAAGGTGATTGTATTTGTTCTGGCAGGCGTTATGACAGGTATTGCAGCGTTCTTGTGGATTGCGATGAACGGTTCTTCTGATCCGGCAACAACAGGTAAGAGTTATGAGATGTATGCAATCGCAGCAGTTGTTCTCGGTGGAATCAGTATGTCAGGCGGAAAAGGAAGATGCCTTGGAATTTTGTTCGGAGCTATGTCTTATACAATTATTGATAAAATAATTGTGGCTTTGAAGATGGATTCACTGATCAATGATGCAATCAAAGGAACAATCCTGATTATTGTAATCTTGATTCAGTTAGCAGGACCAAAGATTAAAGATCTGGTGACAAGCAGAAGAAAGATCAAAGCATAGATACGGAAGGAGTAAGCTCTGCAGAACATGAAGAAATTTGTGCTTTGCGGGGCTTTTCGCATTTTACAGGAAAATATTTTACATAAAAATATAGAAGATGAGATGAAGAAAATCAGTACGTATCATATTTCAGAGAAAGAAGGAAAGAACATTATGAATAAAAGTGTAGTAACAAACAAGGGAACTGTGGAAGGAATCGAAAAAGGTGGATATGTTGTATTCAAAGGAATTCCATATGCAAAGGCACCGGTAGGAGAACTCAGATGGAAAGCACCACAGGAACTGGATGCATGGGAAGGTACATATAAAGCAGATACATTTCAGAATATGTGTATGCAGGAATTACCGAAAGCAGAGCATCCATTTATGGGACGTTTTCATAAGGAATTTTATAATAATCCAGAATTTGTTCCGGGAATGGGAGAAGACTGTCTGTATTTGAATATCTGGGTGCCGGAGCATGAAGAAGGAGAGAGACTTCCGGTGGCATTCTGGATCCATGGTGGTGGATTTGGCGGCGGCTACAGCAGTGAACTGGAATTTGATGGAGAAGCATTTTGTAAAAAAGGTGTAATTCTTGTTACAATCAATTATCGGGTAAATATTTTTGGATTTTTTGCACATCCATGGCTGGATGCAGAAAATGAAAGACATATTTCTGGAAATTATGGAATCTTAGATCAGATCGCAGCATTAAAATGGGTTGCAAATAATATTGAGAACTTTGGCGGAGACAGTAAAAATATCACAGTATTTGGACAGTCTGCAGGAAGTATGAGTACACAGGTGCTTTGTTCAAGTAAACTGACAGGAGATATTCCGGCAAAGGCAATTATGCAGAGTGGAATCAGTTGTGATGCAGATGTACTTTATACACCGACATTAAAAGAGGAAGAGGAAATCGGTGAAAGATTTGTCGAACTGACCGGAAAAACTTCGCTGGAAGAACTTCGTGCAATGTCAACAGAAGAATTGTCTGAAGCAAAAGCAAAATTAGATGATGAGATGTGGAAAACAGGAAGGGGTCTTGTTGTTGTTCCAAATGTAGATGGATATGTCCTGGAAAAGACAGTTAAAGATGTTTGGAAAGAAGGAACAATGAAGGATATTCCTTATATTTGTGGTGTTGTGACAGATGATCTTGGAGCAACACCAGATGAAGTAAAAGAAGGAAAGACAGGAATTTTGATGGAAGAGTGCAAGCGTTGGGCTGCAACAAGAGAAGAGAAAGGTACGCCGGCGTATCTGTATCATTTTGCACATGAACTTCCGGGAGATGACTGGGGCGCTTTCCATTCATCAGAGTTGTGGTATACATTTGGTACATTGGGCAGATGCTGGAGACCAATGGAGCAGCATGATTATGATTTGAGTGAAGAAATGGTGACATGCTGGACAAACTTTATGAAAACGGGAGATCCGAATGGAGAAACTCAGATTCAAGAAGAGAAAGAAAAATGGGAGAGTTATACAAAAGAAAATCCTTATGTAAAGATTTTTAAATAATAATGTGGAAACGAATAGCTTAAAATGTGAATAAAATATATTAGTAAAAGTGCTGCTTTCTGAATATCAGGGGCAGCATTTTTGAAAATGAAGTTTAGAGGGAGGAAAACAATGGAGCAAAATTATTGATTGCAGCAGACTGTACAGCTTATGCATATGCAAATATACATCAGGAATTCATGCGTGGAAAGGTGATGCTGATTGGATGTCCGAAGTTTAATGCTGTAGATTACAGTGGAAAATTTATTCCGTGGCAGGTTGTGACAATTTCTATAGATGGTCAAATTCTGGATTAGTTGGAATTGTCAGAGATTGAACAATATAAGATATAAGATTAATAGATGCGGCAATAAACAATAATGGTTAAATTGCTAAACATCGGTTTATAATAAAATAAAAAATATTTGGAGGAAGAAAAAAATGGCAGGAATTAAAAATTTTAACAAAGCAGAAGTAGTAACATTAAAAGAACAGGTAGTATATCAGGAAGGTCAGGTTGTCTCAAAAACACTTGCTCAAAATGAACATTTAAGTGTAACACTGTTTGCATTCGATAAAGATGAAGAAATCAGCACACATGAGTCAGGCGGTGATGCATTTGTAACATGTCTGGACGGAGTTGGAAAAATCACAATTGATGGAGAAGAATACATTTTAAAAGAAGGTGAATCCATTGTAATGCCAGCCAAACACCCACATGCAGTGTATGGACAGGAGCAGTTTAAGATGTTGCTGGTGGTTGTGTTTTAGAGTACTGGCTTATACGGTCTTTTTGGAAAGCATCATATTGGATTTCTTGCTCATGGAAACTGAACAGAAATTCACATTCTATTTTCTCTAGAAGGACCGTATCGCCAATTCATAACCAAAATACAAACACTCCCAGTTGCCGTATCCCGCAAAACGTGATAGGATGTTAAAGGTATATTCAAAAGCAATTAGATATCATATAGAGAAGGAATTACAAAGATGGGAATTACGGTACAGGAATTAAGAAATCTGGATAAGGACAGCTACCAGATTATCGATATGCGAGATGAAATTGAAGTGGCACATGGCAGCATTCCGAATGCGGTTCATATGCCAGCAGAAGAGATACATAAGGCGATAGAAGAACAGACAGAAGATGCATTTCCAAGAGATAAGAAACTGGTTATCTGTTGTGCAAGAGGGCGCTTCAGTACAGATGTGGCAGAAGCATTGTGTGAATCCGGTTATGATGCGGTAAGTCTTCAAGGAGGTTACATTGCATGGTTGCTGGACACGATGAAGCAGCAGGAGGCAGATGAAATCTGCGCAGATGTGGAGCAGAGTATCCGGAAGAAATTTCATAAACCAATCTGGAGCAAATTCACAAAAGCAATCAATCAGTACGAATTGGTAAAAGAGGGAGATCGAATCGCAGTTTGTATTTCTGGTGGTAAGGATTCCATGCTAATGGCAAAGTTGTTTCAGGAGTTGAAAAGACATAATAAGTTTCAGTTTGATGTAAAATTTCTTGTTATGGATCCGGGATATAGCCCTGCGAACAGACAGGTTATCGAGGAAAACGCAAGAAAGCTGAAAGTGCCGATCACGGTGTTTGAGTCAGATATTTTTGATTCTGTATACAATATAGAAAAATCACCATGTTATTTGTGTGCGCGAATGAGAAGAGGACATTTATACAGTTATGCAAAAGAATTAGGATGCAATAAAATTGCTCTGGGTCATCATTATGACGATGTTATTGAGACGATTTTGATGGGAATGTTGTACGGAGCACAGGTTCAGACGATGATGCCGAAGCTTCACAGTACAAATTTTGAAGGAATGGAATTGATTCGTCCATTATATCTGGTTCGAGAGGATAGTATTAAAGCGTGGAGAGATTACAACAATTTGCATTTTATTCAGTGTGCCTGCAAATTTACGGACACATGCACAACATGTAATAACGAAGAAAATCAGTCAAAAAGAATGGAAATCAAGGCACTTATCCAGGAATTGAAAAAGACAAACAAATATGTTGAGGGAAATATTTTTAAAAGTGTCGAGAATGTGAATTTAAGTACGATCGTGGCATATAAAGAGCATGGAGTGAAGCATCATTTCTTAGATACATATGATGAAGAGTAGAATAAAAGCTAAGTAATCAAAGAGTTATAAAAAAGAGACGCAGCCGTTATTGAAAACGGGTATTCGTCTCTTTTTTTCGTACAAATATGAAGGCTTAGATTTGGTTAAAAAATTAATATTGTGTTAAAAAAGTTATTTAATCTTTTGGCATCTCCCAGGCATTATGGTCTGTATGAAGAAGCATATGTGCCTTGTGCGACAATGGTCTCTCCATGTAGTCAGAGTACAACTTCTGTACATCCGGATTTTCATGAGAGAAACGAAGCGGTGCATTAGCATCCAGGAAGTAGAGATTTTCACCACGTTCATGGGCAAGTTCTTCTCCGTCATGGATTGGCTGACCTCCACCTCCGACGCATCCGCCAGGACAGGCCATAACTTCTACGAAGTCATAGTGTACTTCGCCATGTTCGATTGCTTCAAGTAATTTACGTGTATTGCCAAGTCCACTGACAACGGCAGCTTTTACAGTTGCACTGCCAAGCTGTACTTCAGCCTCTATAACACCTGTCTCAAAAGATGGGCTTCGTACAATTTTAAATGCATCCGGCTCTGGATTTTTACCTGTTACAAGATAGTGGGCAGAACGAAGAGCTGCCTCCATAACACCTCCGGTAGCACCGAAGATTACACCGGCACCGCTTCCTTCTTTCATAAGTGGGTCGCATTCACGGTCTACTAATGTAGAAGGTGAAATGTGTGAAGAGCGGATCATACGTGTAAGTTCGCGGGTTGTAAGAACCGCATCAATATCATTTCCGGCATATTCTTTATAGAACAGTTCCATGTTTCGTTCACCTTTTTTAGCAACGCAAGGCATGATGGAAAGTGTGTAAATATTTTCTGGTTTTACTCCAATTGATTCAGCAAAATAAGTTTTCATGACTGCACCAAACATCTGCTGTGGAGATTTTGCAGTTGATAACTGTGGAACCAGATGAGGGTATTGCGATTTGATAAATCGAACCCATCCAGGGCAGCAGGATGTAAACATTGGACGTAATTTTAATTCGCCTTTTGTAAATCTCTGCAGGAATTCATTTCCTTCTTCCATAATGGTCAGGTCAGCAGAGAATGTTGTATCAAATACATAATCTACACCAAGACGTTTGAGGGAATCCATGATTTTGCCTACAGTTGCCTCTTCACGAGATAATCCGAGAGCTTCACCCCATGCGGCACGTACAGCAGGAGCAACCTGTGCAACAACTACCTTATTTGGATCGGCAATGGCACGGAATACTTTTTCTGTATCGTCTCTTTCATGAAGTGCACCAACAGGGCAATGGGTAATGCACTGTCCACAAAGTGAACAAGATACATCAGAAATCTTTTTGTTTCCTCTTACGTTTACGGTTGTTCTAGAACCGGTACTTGTCACATCCCAGATATGTAAATCCTGAATTTTATCACAAATCTGGATGCAACGCATACATTTAATACATTTTTTTGAATCGCGGATAAAAGGAAAATCCTTTTCCCATGGAAAATCTTCCAGTCTTTGTTTGTATGGAATATCAAGGATATTCAAATCATTTGCGATTTTCTGTAATGTACAGTTTCCGCTTCTGACACAAGTTGCACACTGGCAATCATGCTGAGATAAGATAAGCTGTACAGTTTTTTTACGGGCATCACGAACTTTAGGACTGTTTGTGTAAATAACCATGCCTTCTATCGCAACGTTATTGCAGGAGGTCATAAGACGATCCATTCCTTCGCGCTCGACAACACAGACACGACAGGCTGCGATATCGTTAATGCCTTTTAAATAGCAAAGTTTTGGAATCTGGATGCCGATGGATGCAGCCGCTTCCATAATGGTTGTACCTTCCGGTACGGAGATTTTTTGGTTATCAATCGTAATATTTACCATAATGTTTCTCGACCTCCTTTGAAGCTTCCATAACCAAAGTGATCACAGCGCAGACAACGTTCGGCTTCTTGATTTGCCTCAGCTTTGGACATACAGTTTTCAACACCATCAAAGTCGCAGACTCGTTCACCTGCTTCACGTTCCGTTAAGTTTACTCTTCCGCAAGGTTTACGATCACAAAGTTCTGGTTCCGGAATCTCAACATCACAGCTGATGATATGATGATATCCAAGATATTCATCAATGTTTGCTGCGACTACTTTAGCAGCTGCAATTGCTTTGATTACAGTTGCAGGACCGGATGCACAGTCTCCACCGGCAAATACGCCAGGAATATTATCAAATCCACCGGATGTTGCAGTCTGGATCTTACCGCGCTGAACAGGTACACCGGCTTCTTCAAAATGCTGAAATTCGATATCTTGTCCGATGGCAACGATCAGTGTCTGACAAGGAATAAATACGTCTTCTTCTCCTGTCGGTCGTACACTTGCACGTCCGTCTTTAATCTTGCTGATCATTTGCGGAGTAACATAAATACCGGTCACATGATTATTGTCATCTACCTGGATTTTGGATGGAGCCATCAAAGTCTGCACTTCAATTCCTTCAGCGATAGCCCCTTCAATTTCAGCTGCAAGAGCTGTCATATCAGCTGTACGACGACGATATACAATGCTTACCTTTTTGGCACCGAGACGTTTTGCAGTGCGGACTGCATCCATAGATACATTACCGCCACCAATAACAGCAACTTCCTGTCCCTCAAGATTTGCAGGTGTTCCTTCCCCGACATCACGGAGGAAACGAACTGCGGAGAGGACTCCGTCTGCATTCTCACCTTCGATACCAAGTTTTTTATCTGTACTTGCTCCGATTGCAATCAGGACAGCGTCATAATCTTCACGAAGACTCTGGATAGTCATATCTTTACCGATTCGTTTACCATATTCAACTTCGACACCTGTTTTTAAGATTGCATTAATATCATCATCCAGACGGTCTTTAGGAAGACGATAATTAGGAATACCATAGCGAAGCATACCACCTAATTTTGGAAGCATCTCAAATACATGTGTCTGATGTCCCATTAACTGCAGAAAATATGCAGCGCTTAGTCCAACCGGACCTCCACCTACAACAGCAATTCGTTTACCTGTGGATGGTGAACAGACCGGAGGTGGAACTTCGCCTGCAAAGTCAGCTGCTACACGCTTGAGACCGCGGATATTGACAGCATCGTCAACAATATTACGGCGGCAACGTGCTTCACAAGGATGCTCGCAGATAAAACCACAGGTTGTAGGGAATGGGTTATCCTTTCTGATTAAGCGGATAGCATCTGCGTAACGACCTGCTTTTACAAGTGCGATATAACCAGGAATGTCAACATGTGCAGGACAAAGCGATACACAAGGAACCGGCTGAGTATACTGGCATGTACATCTTCCCTGACGAATATGCTCTTCATAATCTTCACGACAGCCTAATAAACTTTTGTAGACCATATGAGCAGCCTCGTATCCAATCGGACAATCAGCACTTTCCATAATAGAAGTAGCAAGCTCCATCATTTCATCTAATGTCTGCATGGTAGCTTCGCCATTTAAAACATCTGTCAAAAGGTTTTTTAGCTGCCAGAGACCGACACGGCAAGGAACACATTTGCCACAGGATTGTGTGTGACACATTTCAAGAAAGGCACGAGTCATATCTACAGGACAAAGTCCCGGAGGGCTGGATTCGATTCGACGTTCCAGATCACGATAGAGTCCTTCAACAACGACCTGAGCCCGGATAGGGGTAGGGATTTCTAATCTACTCATATCAAATACTCCTTTTCATAAATTGTTAAAATTGCAAATGTATTTACGTATCAAGCGTAACACGTAAACTCAATTAAGTTTATTTTATGCGATAAACTAAAAAAAAGCAAGAAAAATGCACAAAAATCTAAAAAATAGTTTGTTAAATTTTATGCAATATAACGATAAAATTTTAACGTTGTGTTTTTCACAAGGTCAGTTTATACGAACTTAAAAGAGAAAGAAAAAAGGAATTGTCTTTTATGGGAAATGCTTTATAATAGGAAACAACGTAAGTGATAACATGGAGGAAGTAGCAGATGGAAGAGTATATTTTAAGTTGTTGTTCTACGGCGGATATGCCAAAAGAATTTTTTGAAGAACGAAAGATATCATATATTTGTTTTCACTATTTTATGGATGGAGTAGAGTATCCGGATGATCTTGGACAGTCTATGCCATTTCAGCAGTTTTATAAAAAGATGCAGGATGGTGCTGACACCAAGACATCACAGATCAACGTAGGTGAGTTTGTTGAATATTTTCGACCATTTCTTGAAGATGGAAAAGATATTTTACATGTGACATTGTCATCAGGAATTTCAGGGGTTTTGAATTCAGCACGCACAGCGAAAGAGATGCTGGAAGAAGAATATCCGGACCGAAAGATCTATATTATTGATTCGCTTGCAGCATCTTCCGGATATGGACTATTGATGGATAAGCTGGCAGATTTGCGAGATGAAGGAAGATCCATTGATGAGGTTGCTTCATGGGCTGAAGAACATAAGTTGGAAGTACATCATTGGTTTTTTACAACAGACCTTACATTTTTTATTAAAG
>ENA-OWON01000093-OWON01000093.1-gut-metagenome-genome-assembly--contig:-NODE-93-length-62291-cov-6.171891_pt1 | contig 62291 bp, 57 predicted proteins | sample MGYA00248257_ERZ651798 | MGnify/ENA primary metagenome ERZ651798 (study PRJEB26908, sample SAMEA4031708) | gut metagenome | biome: gut; feature: normal infant; material: stool | place: China | collected 2015 ... | reverse complement strand
ATGGCGATGCCTAATGCAGGGAAAAGAGCAGAGAAGTTTCTGCCATACCTGAATAAGTATGCTCAGGAATTTGAAATTAACACGCCTTTGAGGTGGGCGCACTACTTGGCTCAGATAGCGCATGAGAGCGGTGAACTGAAATATACCAAGGAGATAGCCAGCGGAAAGGCGTATGAGGGGCGAAAAGACTTGGGCAATACCCATAAGGGTGATGGGGTGAGGTATAAGGGCAGGGGGCTTATTCAGATAACAGGAAGAGCCAACTACAGGAAGTATGCCGGATATTGTGGCTATGATGTAGTGGAACAGCCTGAGTTGTTGGAGAAGCCTCTTGGTGCCACACGTTCATCGATGTGGATATTCGATACCTTCGGCTGCAATAAATTGGCAGACGAGGATAATCTGAAAGCAATCAGACGGAAAATTAACGGTGGCTACAATGGGCTGGACAAATGCGAGGAGTATTTGAAGAAGTCCAAGCGAGCACTCAATATTTCATAACATCAAGGCTTATGAAAACGACAAAGCACTTTATTATTTATTTGCTAGTGTGGGTAGCTTATTTCTCGATGCTCTTCCTGACGAGCTGCAAGACGAAGACCGTGACACAGGAGCACTATATCACGGACAACACCGTGAGCAAGGGCTTGGATGCCAGTTGGCAGGAGCGGTTTATCTCTGCCTTCGAACAGATGGCTAGATACCAGAATCGGGAATATACATCATCCTCGACTGAAACGACCCATACCAAGGATAGCACTTCGACCACGGTAGACCAGAACGGAAAGCCTATCAAAACGGAAAGCTGGCACTCTACAGTAACCAACAGGGACACTAAGGAGGTGACGAAGCTACAGGATTCCATCTTCACCATGAGCAAGGAGGTGGATAAATACCAATTCTTGATAGTGCAGAAGGATAGCTTGATTCGGTTAAAGCAGGACTCCATACAGGTGTTAAGCCGAGAACTGACCAAGACAGAGCAAAAGTATATCACCCTGGGGAAGTATACCGCCAAGATGATTTGGACCCTTGTAGTAGCAGTGATTGGTTTGTTGATTTGGCTATGGCACAGAAAGAAATAAGCGTATGAAGACAATAACGATAAAAATAGTGAAGAAGAGCGTGATGGGCGTGGTAGAGGGACTATCTGCCACCATTGCGCAGCATAACCCAGAGGTGGACTTTCAGACCGTCTGGGCGAGTGATGCCGAGGAGGCGAAGCTGGACATCTACTATAGGGAAGCAATAACCGACCTAGAGAACTTCTTGGCAAGATTCTCTTCTTCGACCACACAGCAGTTTGACCTACAGGCACTGGCTGATGATTTCCAAATTTCCATCAAAACCTTGGCATCTTGGCCACCTAGATTGAGCGGTGTGCTGACCAATCAAATACAGAACTATCTGGTACATGCTATCATAGCAGGATGGCTGAGCGACTTCCCGGACATGAACCATACGGACTATGCTAGTATGGGAGCGAGTGACCTGGAAGCCATCAAGGAGGTTTTGCTAAAGAAGGACTTTAGCTTTGCTGAGGCTGAAAGAACCGCTGACGATACCGTGAAAGATGGTTCTTCGGCTGTGGATGCAGTAGCTAGAGGAGGGGATGGAGTTGAAAAGAATAGCAGCTTCTCGCCTACAGAGAGAAGGGCTGTGGATGGTGTTGCAAAGAATGCTTCATCCTCTTCTGCTTCCGAGAGAAAAGATGATGCAGCAGAAAAGGATAGTAATTTATCTTCTACTTCAATGAGAGTGGAGGATGATTCTGATAAACAGATGAATGCCCAATCTGCTGAAACCAGAACTTCGGACAATGTAGGCAAGAACGTTGCTTCTCCTGGTACTATAGCGAGAGGTGAGGATGATGAGGGCAAAACTCAAAATGCTCTGAACGCTGAGGCTAGAGGTGCCGATGGAGCGGTCAAGGAAGGCAATTCATTGGATGCTGAGGCTCGAAAAGAGGACGAGGTAGCCAAGGATGAGCAGAGAGGACTGAAAGGCTCTGAGCGAAACAGGGACTTTGCTTCGCAGCATTTCCACCAAGACTATGTGGACTGGAGCGGAGGCAGACCACCTTACGAACTAAGATAATTTTTCATCAAAACAAATAATTGCAATTATGGATAGAAAATTGATTACATTGAATTTTGGCATGGAGCAGGTATGTAATGATGTGCTTGCAAGATGCTATGTAGTGAGCCAGGGAATGGTGGACGAAGCCCAGAAGGACATCAGAGCCAACATCGAAAGCCCAGACAGTGACGAGACTCGCAGTATCATCAATCGTGCCGTGACGGAAGCCATCGGTAACATCAAACTGGCTGCTCAGCGTTATCTGACCACTGGTAGAGTGGAGGACAACAATAACTTGGAGCGACTGGTGAAGGGCACACGAAAGTATGCCTATACGGACAACAAAAACGGTACGTGGACGGAGGTAGTGACCACCATCATTGATGGTGAGGAGAACGAAACGACCGCTACCGTAAATAAGGCTGGTAAGGACAGGGAGGAAAACATCTATGAGACCGTGACGCTGAACCTAGAGATTCCGAACTGGAACGTGGCTGTGACAGATGCCTTGAAGAGCCATTGCCACCGCTACATCGTGGACTACGTGATGAGCCAATTCCTGATGGACCAGTTTGCCGACAAGGCAGGAACGTATGGCGAAAGCGCAACGGCAGACTACAATAACATCAAGAGCGACTTGCTGAGCCGTGACAACTATACGCTGAGAAGACCTAGCTTCACTTAAGAGGCTATCTGGGACCAGGCGATGGAATCGCCTGGAACGGTGGCTATTCTTTTTCTTCATTATTTTGGGTGTTTATGGAAAGAGCCTTCGCTAAATCGGGATGGATTCCTGAAAAAGCGAAGGCTCTGTTTTTTCTAGAACTTGTTGAAACGCCTGATAACTTCGAGGCGAGTGGCGAAGTACTGATTCATGGACTTCATCTTAAGATAGAGGGCTATGCGGAAGAAGCGATAGCTATGGGAGGACATATAGCTGGACTTCATGCCACCTAGGCGACCTAGGTAATGCCAATTTTGGTTATCGTTGCTACCATACAGCCACATGACTGGCACGGTGCCAGAGGTGAGGGAATGGATGTAGCCTGTGATGGCATCGGGAGCGTTCTCCTCATCGAACTTCAAGGTACGAGTAACTATGATGCCATGATACTCGGTATCATCCTCGTAATCGTAACCGCTATCCAAAACTATTACGCTACCGTCTCGATACTGAATGTATGGGTGAGGGTAGGAGTTGAGGGCTGTGAGCACGTTCTTGATGAGGAAGGTGTTCCAGGCTTCATCCTTGATGGAATAGCAGAGGGCTACGGTATCGGCTGAGGCTTCCTTGGACAGTTGGCTGACATCTAGGCAGAAAATGCGAGAGTTCTTGTAATCGTAGATAACCTGGCAACGCTGAAAGAAGTCGATTGGCGATGAGGTGAAATCTATGAGTTGGCGCATCTGTGCCTTGATGGTCTTGGTGGCAGCATCATCGCCTTCGACAGCAATGAAGAAGTTCAGGAACTTGCCAAGGTTGCTTGCTATATTGAAGCCTGGTCCATCCAAGACATCGGACATGGAAGCCACTTGTGACTCAGCTATGCGACTGAGGGAGCGATTGGTGGCGAAGAGCACGGACTGGTCTAGCTGGGTGATGGACTTCGGATTGCTGCAAACCTCACGACTGATGGGGTGGATGCTGCTATAGGTGCCTTGGGAAGAAACTTCCATCGCCCAGATGCCATCGGTGGAGAAAGCCATCAAAGGGTACTGACCAAACTGACCTTGGGAGAGTGCCCTTGTGGTTGAGGCTATGCCCTGGATCGTGCCGATACCCACGGTATTGATGCCGTTCAGAGGGAAGTAGAAGGCGTTATCGGACTCGGAGGTGTAAATCTTGTTGCTCATATCGACTACATCATCTACGGAGTAATCGTAGGAAGAAACAATGTATCTGCTAGAATCTGTTCCATTGTTGGCGAACGTGCCCATGTGCACGGCACCGTTGAGTTCTTGGCATTCTTCGAGGTCGAAGGAATAGATAATCTCCTTGTCCTCTTGATTGGTAGTGAAAATAACCATTTTCTCGGCTCGTGTATCTGGATAGAACTTAACGAGATTGGTAATCATCGGTGCTTCAAGTACTATATCATCGTACATGTTGACGGATTCCACATACTTTTTGCCAGATGTGGTATTGAGGACAGTGACAATCTTCTGAATTTTAAGATTCGTTTCGAAACTAGGTTCCTCATCTTTTTCGCTGAATCCGAATAGTTTTCTACCACTAGGAAACATGTAACGGTCGAAGCCTTTGAAAAGTTGCTCCTTGACCCCATAAAGGTTTAGTCGATGGTTGTAGGAATAGCCTCCATTTGCAAATATAAGGTTGTGGGTCTTGTAATCATCCTTCATTTGCTCCTGCATCGAAGTGTTGTACACTGCTACTTTATCAACTGGCAATTTTTTACCATTAGTTTCCTGAATGTCGGAGACCTTCAAGGATGCCACCCGATAGAACGCTGATAGACTCTTCAGTTTGTTCCTATAAGCTTCATCTGAAATCGTAGGGAATTTGACAACAGCATAGCCCAGTTTGTATTCACCATTATCCCAAATCTGGGATAGCTCACGACCACGAGAAAGACTGTAACCATATCGAGCTATAATGAGATTTGAAATTTTCTCGGAAGTATCGATATTGGTGATTGGAGGGGTTATGAAAACATCAATGGACTTGATGATGTCATTCCAATTCTTCAACTCATCTATGTTGCCATGAAGAGAATAAATAAGCTCTGTATTTCGTGGACGGTAGCAGAAGCCAGCCTTGCTAAATTTTACGCCCTTTTCTTCATTTTTAGAATCTAAGCGATTAAATGATATTGCATCCTTTAAATCAAGCGTGCTATTTAATGGGTCTTGGCTTGAAAGGCGAGCGTTGACACAGGAAATTGAATAGTTGTCTGGAACCATGACGGGCATGAAGACAGGAGCGGAGTGCATGATCATGCTACCATCAAACATGCGATAGCAATAGCGGATGAAGAAATTGGCATAGAATCGCCCTTGACGAGCAATGAGATTATTGGTTCGATTAAGCAAAGCATAGACACTCTGGGTGAGGTCTGACTGCTTATCTTCTTTCACGTTGAGGCAGATTTCTCCATGTTTCCAAGTGGAACTACCAACGGAACTAAAGAGGTCGTTACTGCTATATGTAGTCTGCTGAAAGGTCTCATAGAAGCCATTTTTACTTCCATCTCCTTCGATGCCGCCCAAATCGTAATCTTCAGGCGTATTACCAGCATCGATGTTAAAGCCGAGTTCTATGAATGGTGGCTTCTGCCCGAGCAAGAGGTAGCCATCATCCTGCCAAAGGGCATAATGGATGCCATCGGTAGCCACGATGATGAGGGTGTTACCGATGGAGTCGATAGAAAGCACGGTGGATTCGTAGTCGAAGGACTTGATAGGGGTGGACGAGCCTAGCGTGCCATCCTGCATGAACCAATAAATGGAGGATGAGGCTATGGCTATGAGGTGGTGATAACTACCTGTTTCGTGAACATACAATATCTTAGCCACCTCACCATTAACGGTGAGGGGCTGAGATAGAGGTGTGCCCGATACGATGGCAGGGCGCAATGCGCCATCGTGCAGCTCTAGGTTGCCACAGAGGGATAGCGCACCGTTCTCTACTGCCATTTCATCGGGTGTGAGGCTGAGACCTTTGTATCTGATTGATTGTTGCATCTTTCTTAATGTTTAATGTGTTGTGCTTAATGTTTAATTATCGGCAATGGGATGGGTCTGCACGATTGACTACAGCCAATGCCTGTAGGGTGTCGTTGCCTACGGTGATGGTCTCTAGACGGTCAGAGACTACCAAGTCTATTTCTTGGGCGTTGGGTGGAACGCCTAGGGTGTGGAGGAAGAGGCATTTGACAGTGCTAGCACTGCAACCATGAAGCTGTGCCTTGCGCCCATAGAGAGGTATGGCATCAGGAAGCGAGGAGGACTTGGTGATATACATCTGAGAGCCGAGACAGAAGAACACGATTTTGTCGCCTCGCTGTAGCCCCAAGAGCTTTACAGGGTAGGAACGCAAGGTGATGCGCCCATTCTTGTTGAGGGTGAGTCCACGCTTTTGAGGGCGTGGACGGTTGAGGATAAATATTTCAGTCTCGTTCTGCATAATCTGTAGGTTTGTGGAGCCAGAAACGGAAGTAGTCGTTTTCGGCATCCTGGTTACGTACTTTTACATATTCTCGGGTGACATAGAAATGTTTCTTGCGTAGGGTAGGGTTGAGGTTGTAATCGTGGAGCATCATAGCTGGCTCTACCCTGCCATCAAAGGTTATCTCGTACCAATAGCGGTGGAGAAAGAACCATGGGCGAAGACGGACTTCCTGAATGGTGGTGTAGTTGCTTTTGTCTACTCGGCAAGGAACGATGCTCCAGCTACCATCTTGCCAATGCTCCGTTATCTCTTCTCCACCTGGTGCCAATTCATGCTTCTCGATGGTGGACTTCTGAATCTTTACAAGAAGGCAGACATCGGCAGTGAAGACCTTTGCCATCTTACGGTGGCAGAGCATGACATAACGCCCTTTCTTGTCGGGGAGGAGGCTACGCTGCTTGCCTGGGTGGTTGATAACGCAGACGGTGGAAAGGAACTTCTTGCGTGCCATGTGGAGGAAGTTGGGGAGCTTCGCCTTGGCGTGCATTCGGTCGATAACCTTCTGAACCTTATTGAAATTCTTGTCGGCTTGGGTCTCATGCACTGTGATTGGTTGCTGAGGCTCTTGGCTAGTCTGCTCACGTACCTTCTTTACGTGCTCACGAACTTGCTTCTTGGAAGGGACTTCGAGAAGGTGGCCAGTCTTTTTGTCGAGCTTGTAATTTGACTTCTGCTGTTTCATATTCATTATGCTTTAGATGTTACCTCTGTTGATGCAGATGATTTCGAAATGATGATTGTCGCAAATATCGCAGCCGTTGGGCATACGATGATTGAAGGAGCAAGGAATGTGCTCTTTGAACAAATCGCAGTTAAGGCAATGCTCTGGTACTTCCTCATACTCAAAGTTGCCTTTTGCCAGTGGTGAGGCTGATTCCTTGTTGGGTACAGCTCGAACAATGCGCCCGAAGAGGTCGTAGAACTCTCCAGGCACAACGCTAGTAGCTTCTCTGAGGGATGGGAGGGTATAGCCCATCTTGCGGATGAACCAGAGACGGAGATAAATGATGAAACGTTTCAACTTTTTCATATATTGTACTATATTATATATTAATAATGTGGGCTAAGTTACCACTTCTGTGCGGAACAGAAGTGATAACTTGCGCAACTTATGCTTTATGTTCGAAGACATCAAAAATCTTGGTCTCGCTGAGGCTCTTCAACTCATAGTCAATCATGGTTTTGCCCATAACCTCGTCAACGTAACGCTTTGCACGCTCGATGCACTTGGCTTGGATGAGATAGTTGACATAGGAACGCTTCTCATTGTTGCTCTTCTCGTCAATGGTGATGAAAGCCAAACGTGCCTTAAACCATAAATCATCGTCATCAATATCTGAGAAGAAAATCTCGTTGTAGTTGGTCGGGTTGATGTTGGCAACCTTAAACTCACCAGAGGCATAGACCTGCATGTTGTCAATGATGTTTGCTTCTGCCTCTGTGAAGGATAGGGCATCGACCACGTACAACTCGTTTACCATTTTCTCGCTACCATCGTCCTGAGTCTTCGCATAGCGCACCTTGCACTCGAACCATGATCCAGTACGAGAACGAAGGGATGAACCGTTACCTGTGCCAATAATCTTTTCGGCAATGGCTTTGTCTACTTTGACTTTTAAACTTTCTGTTTTCTTTTCCATAATCTTAAGAATTTAAATTGTTATTTATAATTTTATCTACCTCTTCTTCTGATAGAGGTTTGCCGTCTTTGCCAAGGTATTTCTTGCAGATGAAATACATAGTGCCAGGAGGGTCGGGATGGCGGTAGAGGTCGTCCAACTCTACCTTGGCAAGTTGCTCATCCATGGAACTGAAGACTGGGCGAGCTTGATGTGCTCTTGGCAGTTTCTCCATAACTTCGTAGTGGATGCTGTAGCCATCTTTCTTAATTTGCTCATCTTTGAGTCGGATGAGCATCTTGTCTAGCTTGGCTTCTTTCTCCTTGATGGTATTGAAGAGGGTGTTGACCAGCTCCTTGTCGGGCTGTGCCTTCTTCTTCTCCTGGAAGTATTGGATGGTTGAGGCTCTAAGTTCTGCCACCAGAAGGAAGAAGGTGCCGTTGTCGTTCTGAGGGACGGCTGAGCCATCTGCCTTCAAGATAATATCATCGACACGCTTTTCCAGTTCGATGGATTGGCGAAGCATCTTCTTGTCTCGGTGTGCCCAATACTCCTTCTCTGTGGTTCGCATAGCTGAAACTAGCTTGCGAAAGGATAATGCTGATTCTTCACTCATAGTTTATTTGATACCTAATGTTTGTTTAACTTTCTTGATGCGGTCTAGCTCCTCTGGGAGGAGGTTACCTTGCTCGTCTATTCGGCAGAGGAGTTTGAGGCGTGGGGTGATGGTTATCCACTTGTGGAGACCATCGTGCTCACGCTTTATCTGTCGAAGTTGGGCAGCTTGCAGTCTTTCACTCAAATGCTGCTCATGACGAAGCTTACTGATTTCGTTCTGTATTCTGTCCATACGATAATTGATTAAAGTTCTATTACTTCTGCTTTGTCGGCAGGAATGTCGTAGTATGGGATGGAATATCCTTTGTCCTTCATTTCGTCTGGGAGATAGCAGCGGTAGTATTTTCCGTAGAAGTTTTGCCATTTCTCCTTGACAGTGAGTATTGTTCCAGCCGGAAGCTCTGGCTTCGGCTTGAATGAAGAACGAGGATAACATCCAGTCTCATGCTCATCTGCTGCACAACAACATGAGGAAAGCCATAAATGAATCTTCATACGCTACACCTCCATTTCTGAATTTAGACCAAGGAATAATAGAATATGTTGTAACTCATGCAAATATTTGAAGCTGCATAGGTTTACACCTCTCCAATATATAGTCCAATTCTTCACATTTTTCCAGATTTCATAGCAATCATTTTCTATATGTTGGTAAATATAGCTATGATTGACTATTTGCTTATAGCCGTTCTTTTCTAGTATGGAAGGAGTAAGAGGGATGGGAACAATATCCTTCACCCATGCGCCACTGTCACAAAACAGGAATCCATCATCTTTAATGGTTTTTCCTTTTAAGTTGGAAAGAGTGACGGAACCTTTCAGTTCTGTGAATGCATTTCCATCTTTCACTTTTGCATATTTATCAGCATTACTTTCTGTGACCTGATAAACAATGCCCTCTTTGGTTCCGATAGGAATGCCGTTGGTCATAACCAAATCACCTGGAATATAAATTGTTTTTTCCATTTCTTAATATTTTTACTTTGTTATATTATGGGACCAGCGATAGAATCGCTGGGAACGGGGGTTTTTACCCTTTTAATTGTTCTTCGATAGCTTCCTGGGCTAGGATTTGCTGCCAGTGAGCTTCATTGTAATTTCTTGCCTCTTGGTTCTCGGTTAGCTGTGGGTCGTAGCCACCGAAACAATAGGTGTCAAATTTCTCATACTCCTTCATCGTATGTGGAGGCTGGGAGCCAGGAGTGGCTGGAATGTATTCCTTGGCGAACTCCTTGGGCAATAGGGTTGCTATTGTTGAGGCTATCGGGTCGATGACTTCGTATTTGAAAATACGGCTCTTTCCCTTTTTAGGAGAGTTATACACTGGTCTTGCCCAACAGATGTTTCCCCTGTAGTGTGACATGAGACCAGAGAAATAATAAGGCTCCCATATTCTCTTATCCCTATATGCGCTACAGATGCCTGTAGGCGAATCTCCATTATACGTAACACTATCTGACTTCCAGCAATGGTTGTAGCCGAGGTCGCTGATGTGGCTATGTACACAGAACTTGCACATTCTCATTTTCTCCTGATTAGCAACTGATGGTGTTGGCTGCATCAGGCTTTGTTTGATGTAATTGCCCATAGATGCATGATTTTAAAGTTCATCCTCTTGGTTGGTTGCTTTACGTTTCCATTCTCCACAGCACTCCCAGTGGAAGCGATGATGACCGAAGCCGTTGCATGTTCCGCTATACTTACTGTTTTCCGTAGGACGGAAGAACTTGCAGTTCTTGCATGAGCGATGGCCATGGTGGTAAACTAGATAGATGAATGTGCTGGCCATAACAACCAGGCACAGCATGATGATGATAAATCCGATTTCCATATTACTTCTTGTTTTTAATGATTTTGTTTAATACCTGCTTGTTGTGCTCAGTATCATCATTTTTGAGGTGATAGGAGCGAACTTTCTCGAAGGCGTAAACTTCGGCTGCTTTCATGTAAGCCTTGACCACTTCGATAAAATCTTCTAGGGAACGACAGAGGGCGTACTTGTAGCCAGCGCACTGCCAATAGCCCTGGAAGCGTTTCTGGTTGGCAGACTGATTGTTGGTCTTGCCATACTTCAATTCGATGCCCAAGCCGAAGTAAACTGCTGGGTTCTCGTAGATGATGCCTGTCTTGCCATCCTTCATGGAAGGGAGAGCAAGGATGAGGTCGGGAACGCCTGGGACCACGCCCGATGCTGCATTGATGGCTAGCTTCTTGCCACTGGTAGCACCGTCTGCCTCGTTCTTGGGATGGAAGAGGAGGGTGGAGAATGCCGGGTACTGTAGGCGAAACCATTGTACACAGGCTATCTGCAACTGACCTTCACGCTGCACCTTCTTGTGCTGAGGCTTTTGCGTGTACTCGGGATAATTGCCGTTGAGACGGTCTATTAATTCTTGTTTGTCCATAACTCTTAGAATTTTTGAATTGTCACTTTATGTTTGCACTTAGTCGCTGAGGATGGACTGGAGATAGTTTTGTGTCTTATCGTCCAAGTCGAGAAGGTTTTTCGTTTCCTCTTCCACAGGTGGGGTCCATTCGATGCCAAGACGCTGAATAGTTCCGGCCCGATAGAATCTTTCGAGCGACTGCAAGGCTTGTTTGTCTTGCGGATGCTTTTTGAGGTTGTCGATATGCCCCAAGATGATGGAACGATTAACCTTGTCTCTGTAGGCTTCTGCTGACTGCTGAGACTGTTGGGCAAGTTTCCAGCGTTCGCCTATTGACAGACTGCCATCAGATGATGGTGGGCTAGGTGTCTTCTTCTGCTGAGGCTTGGAAGGCTTCTTTTCTGCTGAGGCTGCAATCGTAGGGTTGTCGAACGTTCCTTCCATCAGAGGCTCGTAATTCTTTGGAGTGAAGAGCCAGTTGAAGGAGATATAGCATCCACCATCCTTGCGCCCAGATAGAAGGTCGGAATCGAGTGCCTTGCGAAGCATCGGCTCAATGTCCTCGAAGGAGTAGTCTGAGATAAACTTGGCGACTAGCTTCTTGCGGTCTGGAGTCATCTTCGAGATTGGCTTTACCTGCGTGCCCAGGAAGAGGCGATTGAAGAGCCTTAACACTTCCGAGAATTGAGTTTCAGCATCCCCCGACTTTTTTTCTTTTTCTTTTTTTTGTGTTTGGGGGTGGGCTTTCTCTTTTCTTTGTTTGTTTTCTTTTATAGGGGTTTCAGGGGAAAGATTTTCTTTTATTTGTTTCTTTTCTCTTACTTCTGTGCCCTTGGCTATGTCCTTATCTGTGCCCTTGACTATCTCTAAATCTTCGGAATCACCTTTATTTAAAGGGGTTTCGGAGTGTGAAATCTGTGCCCTAGATTGTGCCCTTGGCTGTGCCCCTTGTTTTGGCTGTGCCCTAGATTGTGCCCTCTTCGTGCCCTTAATTGTGCCCTTATCTGTGCCCTTGCTAGTTTCAGAATCTTCGGAATCGCCTTTATTTAAAGGAACTTCGGAAGATTGAATCTGTGCCCTAGATTGTGCCCCAATCTGTGCCCCGAAGTGTGCCGTAACCTGTGCCCCTTGGTCTCTTTGCCACGGTATGATGCAGTGGGATAGGGGGTGAGAACTGTTAACGTAGAGTTTGGTTGAGGCTCTTGGAGCAGAGCACTTGGTGATGATTTTCTCGGCTATGAGCACATCGATGGCGACACGGATGGTCTTGACCGTGGTATGGAGCTGTAGAGCCAAATCACGATAGGAGAGGGTTGCAGCGGAAGCCTCGTTGTGAGCGGAGGAGAGGAGCACATGGATGAGCACCTGAACGACCACAGGACGATGGAAGTAACGCCACTGCAACAGCTCTGGAGTAAATATGTAGCCATCTGTTTTCATTTATTCTTCTTTTATTTGGAATGTAGAATTTACGATTTCTATCATTTGTTGTTTTCTTCTGCCTCGATGGCACGGAATATCTCGTAAGCCACTTGTGGGACCCAGGCATTGCCGTAAGCCTTTATGGATTCTTGTCGCCACTTGGGGAAAGAAATGGTAAGGCTGTCCACATCAAAGGGAATCCCATCATTTCCTCTACAAACAGGGGATTGAGTTGGGAAGTTCCGCCACCTACTTTGTGGGCTATCTGCTCCGCTAGATTGGCTTTCTCCTTGTTGTGGTTTTTGAGAGCTTGCATATTCATGTTCGCCCTCATCCCATCCGCAGCCATTGGCGTGAGGAGATAGTGGAAATCCAGAAAGTCGGTCAGTCCATTCGGGCGAAGTGCTCCGTTCTTTCGGCTGTACATCCCTTTTGCGCCCTGTTCTTTCAAGCCCTTTACTCGCTTGGAGTGTTTTACCTCCATTGCTGTAGGAGTGGGAAGAAGACCATTGACCGCTAAGGCTGTTAGACCTTGCCCCATCTGGGAATTGGGATTGATGGTCTTGGTGAACTTGGTGGCTTCTATGCTGCAAGGTGTGGGAAAGAGTTTTGCCACTGCCATGTCTTCTAGACCAAGACTGTGGTCTGTTTTTCCTCTTTTTGGATTTCTTCGCCCTCGCTCGTTGATTTCCATGTCCTTGTGGGCTATGTCCATCGCATTGGGTGTGGGTAGAAGGGCTAGCGGAACAAATTCCGTCTTGCCCTTCTTGTTGCACTGTTTCAGCCCTTGGGTCTGAACGGTGGGCAATAATCCAGACTCGGTCTCTTCTGTGCGGTGCTCCGATGGCACAAGCTGGAATAACAATCGGTTGGACGGAATATCCTTCGGCTTCGAGGTCTGCACAGATTTTGTCGAGGGTGAATCGGCTTTCCTCTCGGTATAGGTGATTCTCTTCGAAAAGATAGTCTGTGCGTCCCATCTGAGTGACTTGGCAGGACTCCACCATCGTCTTGATTCCATTAACGTTTTCACCAACGACCCAAGTGGGGTGTATCTGCCGTATCGCTCGAAGCATCTGTGGCCAGAGGTAGCGGTTATCGTCCGCTCCCTTTCTTCTGCCAGCGAGGGAGAAAGGTTGGCAGGGGAATCCTCCTGTGAGAACATCGACCTTGCCGTGCCACTTTGTGAAGTCTGTTTTGGTAATGTCTTCATAACTTTCTGAATTAGGAAACCAGTAGTCGAGCACCTTGCGAGGAAACTCCTGTATCTCGCAATGGAAGAGGTTCTGCCATCCCATCATGGATGCAGCGACCTCTGCGCCACCGATTCCGCTGAATAAACTAGCGTGATTCATATTGCTTAATCTTGATACCTAAAATGGGTCTGTGGTGAATGCCATTTTCTCATTTCCTTTGTATGGGATGCATTGGATAAAGTCACCTACGTGCCCGGTGCATAATAGCAAAGCGTTGTATTTGTATGGGGATTCACCTATATGTGTTTGTGCGAAGATTGCTGGTCTCCATTTATGTTCATCGCTGTTACGCACAAGAACCTTATCGAAGGTTCTGAATGATGGCTGATTCTTGCTCTTCTTCCAGAGAGTGAAAGCATTTTGAAACAAGATGGCTTCATCCTCTGTCGCTTCTCTCAGTTCCTTGTTTGTACTTATGCGAAGGTCAAATGCCTGGTCTGTAACGAAGTTCTCTGTCTCAATCTCATACTGATTGCCAAATGTCAATATGTCTTGGCTCTCGTTCTTGGCGATGAGTTTGCCTATAATGGTCAACTCTCCATCCTCGTCTTCTTCTTTGAAGACGTAAAGGTTGCCAAGTTCGAAACATGGCATCGTCTGTTTGTTATTCTGTTCCATATTATTTAGTTTAAAAAGTTATTCACATAGAAGTTTCTCCTGATGCTGCACGTACATCTTGTATTTAAGACAATACTTGCCATTGATGCAGTTACGCCCATTTGGGCAGAGGAGGCACTTGCGAGCTGCATAGGTGCTCTTACTTCTTGAATCGCTCATAATAGTAGGTTACTATCTGATGCTCTGTAGGATGGAAGCCATTACGAGAGGTGAGCGTATCGACTATCTCATCGTATGTACACTGTGGAATCTGAGAAATCAGATTCTCATCGTGGATGCCCTGTGAGAGTTTACTGAGGCAGAGCCATCCAAGGACTAGCCAGATGGCAATGCAGAAGATAATCTTAATTGTTTTCATAACTTATCGTTTTATATTGTTTGTAATGGTGGTCGGTTAGGGAGTCGAACCCTTGTGCCTATCTGCTTAGTTCTTTTTCGCAGAATTCATGGTGAACCTAGTAAAAAAGCATTTAAACAATCAATCGTTTGTTATGAACATCGCCCCCGATGGGCTAGGCTACATGCAAGATTGCAATGCCGACCGTGTAAAGAAAGGTGCCTGAGTGGATTTGTACTTATCAGATTTTTAATGATGAAGAACTGTTCTCGCAGGGATATTTGCCCAGGCACCTTTTGAATGTTTCAACGATAAGTTTCGCTTCACAGCGAGCTTTTCTTGTTTGCAATGTTAGCTTATGTCTATTCTCTAAAAGTAAAATTACCTATGTGGGATGTAGATAGTCTTGAACTTTACAGGCACAGGCTTCCAGCTCGGACAGTCTGTATTCGTAGCGAGTAATCTTGCCGTTCTTGCCACGCCCGAAGACCTTGACCTTGCCTTCCTTCACCCATCGTTCTACATTGCGTCTGCCGAAGGTATCGAATGCCTTGGCTTGGGTGATGAATGGTCGCTTGCCTACAGCCTTGGAAATTTCTTCCTGGACTACATTGCGTATGGCTGATAGGAATGTGTCGAACGAGACCATCTTGTCAGCGAACTGGATTTGTACTGTTTGGTTCATGACTATTTTGTTTTATTTGATTCTTGTAACTGTGATAACTCCTTGCTCCCGGTTGAGCTTGGTCTTGAACTTTCGGCTGTAGATGGCACCGAGGTCAGTGCAACTACTCTTGACCGATAGCATTCTCTTGATAGGGAAGTCGATGGCTTGACCTAACGCCAGTTCCCTAATCTGAGGTCTGAGTGGTAATGTTTCTTCTTTCATATTGATGATGAATTATTATTTAACTAGTTCGAAATCGTAAACGAAGACGAGAGGATTGTTGCCCCAATGGAGGTGGAGCTTACAGCTGAGCATCTTGTATGCTTCAATAGGAGTTTTGTACCACCATTTCTTACGTTTGCTATCGTTAGTGGCATCGTATGAATAGGTATCATGAAACCAAACCATGTGACTACAGTAGATTCCTTCCTTCATGCAGTCATCGGTGCTGATGTCCTGTAACCTTTCACACCGAATATTGGTAATCTTGATTTGATGAGGCATCAAACTAGCCTTTACAAACATCTTGTTGCCCCATCCTGCGGATGCAACTTCCTCATTAAATGTTTCTTCCGTTTCTTCTGCACACGGAATGTGGCTGTAACTCTGTGCGACTGCCACGACTTCACCTATTTTATAATGTGACTTCGCCACAATCTCATTTCCATCGTTGATGGTGAGCTTGCCCTTGTCTTTTCCTTCCGTGCAGAAACCGCAGTTGCAGTAATACTTGAAAGGCTCTTGGTATGCGATTCTTCTTGTTTGGGTCTTGCGACCATCGAGAACTGCTTGGGTGAGACCGTACTGGTCATTGAACATTATCTTTTGCATTGTCTTGTCTCCTTTCTTTTGTTCTTATTTGAGGACTGAGTAAAGTTCCTTGGCATCTTCCAAGGCTTCATCGTATTCCCACCAATGGTTTCTTGCTTTTGCTGTATAGTTGAAGCAATACAACATGCCTTCCCACTCGTTGATAGATGCCTGGTATATCCAATTAAAGATTTCCTCGAAGGTGCTTTTTTCTGGCATTCCAATAATCTCATGAATCTTAGTTCTGAGCCAGAGTCTCTTCTGCTGCTTGGCAATCTCATCCTTCAACTTCTTCCATTCTTCACACAGAGAATAGAAGTGAGCTACTGAATTGTCATTTTCGTTCTTTTTCATTATTTGCCTCCTTCCTCTATGGTAGGAACTAAGTCCTTGATGTAAGCCCAGAAAGCGAAGCGGAAATCTTTGCGGATGATTCCGTTCCACTTCATCTTATCGCTTATGTTGTGAGCATCATAAAACGTATGTATGCATGAACGTTCCAAGTTGATGAGTACTGGATGAGTGAAGTTTTTGGAAACACCTATAATAAAGGTGTGCAAATCTTCTGGAACTTCCTTTGCTTCGTGCCAATATTGGCTGAGGCTGATGTATTCCTCCTCTTCCTCATAACTCCAAGGTCTTAAATCCTTTGGAACCTTATTTTTGTGTCCTACCCAATATTCTCTGAATGAAATATTTCCTACTGCCATTAAGCCTGAGTCGTGTACCAAGGAATATGTACGAACCCATAACCTTTTAGGCGCATCTGGAACTTTTTTATCTTCTTTCTTCATTTTTCTTCAAATTTATTTGGTACTTATTTATTTATTTACTAACTTTACGGTGCAAAGATAATCATTTTAGCTTGAAAGTAATCAAGAATGATTGGTTATTTAAGAAATAATAAGCTGTATTGATTGATATTAACAATTAAAATGATTGATATTATGGACAGAAGTATTAATGTTGGACTAGCTATTGAACAAAGAATCAACGAGTTAGGTATTACTAAGTCAGAATTTGGACGTAGAATCGGCATTCCTAATCAAAATGTCAATCGTGTTCTATCCAAGTCTTCAATCGACTCTGATAAGTTGGTTGAGATATGTAATGCTCTTGATTATGATTTCTTTAAGTTGTTTTCTTCTTCTGTAGAGGAAACCAAAACCTCATTGCTGAATATCTTAAAGTTAAAAGCGATTTTAAAAGAAAAAGGCATAGGGGAAATAAAACTTGCTTCTATGCTTGGTATATCTCGCTCAGAGGTAGAGGCTATAATGGAAGGATGTGATTTGACCCTTGGGCTGGTTGAGAGAATAGCGGAGGTTCTAGGTGTGATGCCAGCAGAGTTAATTAATGGTGCATCCTCTAATGCTGAGGCTGTTGCTACAAGTGATTCTTCTGTGTATGAAGAGTTGATTGCTCTAAGAGCAGAAAATAAGGTGCTGAGAGAAATCCAGGGACTTCCTGCAAGAAGAATGGTAAATGTTGGATAATTAAAATGGAACAGAAATTTTGAAATAACGAATAATAGTTGTAAATTTGCATGTGGAATAAAGAGTTAGGTAAATATATGATAGATGTTTCTAAGTATTTCTTGACTGCGATATTTGCAATGTCATTAATGAAAGACTTGGAAGATAAACGCTGGTTAATATACATGTTAAGCGGAAGTGTTGCTCTATTGCTCTTGGTTTGCGGTCTTATATTGACTCGCGATAAAGATAAGGAGGAAGAAGAGAAAAAGAAAAGAAACAATAATATGAACAGAAATAATAAACAAAAAACAAATAGGAGGTAAGATTATGGGAACATTGATTATTTTAGCTATGGTAGGAATCCCTTGTGTGGCATTTCTGATATTTTGTGCTACGTCTAATGGAAAGAATTGGCTACGCCAAAATAATATGCTATAAGGGGAGTACATTTCACTTGTTGCGTATTTATTTATGGAAACTTTTGTAGTCCTAATGCTTATATCCTTTTTATATGCAGTTGTCGCTGCATACAAATGGAAAGGTGTAGAAAGAGATAGTCAGATAGTGGGAGCATTTCTTGTTCAGATATGCTTCTGCTATTTTATGGCTTTTCGTATAAAAGCAACTGATGTAGTTGAGATTCTTTTGTCTTGGCATTTTGGCTGTTTCATTTCTGTAGTGCTAGGTGGAAGTCTAGGTGCTATTGTGGGTGAACATATACATACAGATGGTAAAAGAAGTGTTGGCTATTGGTTACACTTAGCTTTTGCAAATATTATTCTTGTATTTTTGGGAGTTCTATTTTTAATTTTTAGTTTGTGATATGAAGAAGGTGTTATTTGTATTAATATTAGTCTGCAATATATTTATTGCTGAGGCTCAAACAGAAGCAGAATGTTTCCAACTCATCAAGAAACTTGATGTGCCAAGTGAGGTTATGGCTTTGCCTAACGACAATCCTGCTACCTTCTGGTGGAATCTGCCTAAATATAATGCAGAGTATCAAAAGTTTGAAGCTGCCTTGAAAAAAAGTAAGAGCACAGCAATCTCTGCAGTTGAGGAGATAAAAAAAGATTTGATGTTTAGAACTGATTTACAAAAGGGATTGGCTGATGAAAATTCTGTTGAAGTTCTTGATTCGGTATGTAAATTTTTCAATCTTAAGGTTTACAATCCGCAAATGAAGGTTTATATAGTTGGAGACCGTGAGGTAAATGCTTATTCCACGCCTGATGCTATAATACTTCTTAATAGTGGCCTTCTTAATAAGATGGGAACCTTTGAAAAAATATATGCTGTGGTTGGGCATGAATTGGCTCATTATGCTCTGGGGCATGCCATGCAAAACTTGTATGCTGTAAAGAAGAAAGAAAAGCGTAATCAAATTATGGCTGGTGTTGCTTCTGGCATTCAGGCAGCAGGCACTGCTATAGGTCAAGCTATGTATTCTGATAATAGTCCAGCAGGTCAGAAGGCAAGGGAGCAAGCTTGGCAAGATGTGAGGAATGGTTTGGACAAAAATCTAGAATGGGCTACTGTAGATGCTTATGGAAGGTATCATTTGAAATATAGCCGAAACCAAGAAATGGAAGCAGATATAGCCTCTTATCGCTTTTTGCAATGGATAGGTGAAGACCCAAATTATATGATAAAAATGCTTGAGATACTTGGTGAGGATGAACCAAAGATAGACCAAAAGAATAGTGACCATCCTTCCACGGTGTTTCGCATCAATGTATTGAAGACGATAGCTAAATATGATGAGGCTAAAATGGCAAATAAAATAAAGAAGTAAAATATAATTAATATAAAGTTTATAAATTGTTTCGAAAGGAACGCTAAAACATTAGTAAATACAGTATAAAATGAATCTAGTTTGGAAATTAGAAATCATATTTTCGTAATTATCTGATATTTGAGGAGTTAGCGTAAATGACTGATTTCTAGATAGTCAGAAGTATAGTGTTTTAGAAACGTTTGACACGTTAAATGTGACAAATGAAAGCGTTTGTTTTGAAATAGCTTTGAAAATAAAATAACTATGGCTACATTTAAAATTGTTGTTCAGCATCAGAGGTCAGATGGTTTTTACCAAGTGTACATTCGAATGACTCATAATCGTAGGTCGCTTTATATTAAGACGAACAAGATGGTGGGACAGAAAGGCATCGTGAAGGGTTCTCATGATGTGAAGGATTCTTTTGTGCTAAATCCACTGAACCAAATTATTGAAGAATGGATGTTCAAGCTTAATAAGCTAGACATCCGTTCTTGGAGTGCTGAACAGGTTAGGGACTATCTAGAACAGAACGATGCAGATGTGTGTTTCTCAGACTTTGCAAGAGAATATATTGATGAATTGTCAGAAACATTGAAACCTCAATCTCTTGTAAATTATCGCAATACCCTGAATAGTATAGAAAGATATTGTGGTTCTGAGAAGGTAATGTTTAGTGAATTGAACACCAAACTAGTGCAAGGATGGATAGATAGTATGAAGGATTCCAAGGCAAAGAAATCTTACTATCCTCAGTTCCTAAAAAAGATGTTCAAGGCAGGTGTGGCTAAATATAATGATTATGATAACGACATCGTAAGGATAAAAGTGAATCCTTGGACTAAAGTAGAGTATCATAAGCATGCTATTCCTAAAAAGCGTGCTATCTTGATGGAGGATTGCAGAAGGATTTTTTCTGTGATTCCTTCTTCTAAGACGGAATGCTTGGCTGTGGATGTGTGCAAGATGGTATTGTGTCTTGCAGGAATCAATGTGGCTGACCTGTATGAAATGAAGAAGGTTGACTATTACGATGGTATTTTGCATTACAAGCGACAGAAGACACGAACGGTTAGAGCTGATGAAGCTTATATAGAAATGAAAGTACCAGATATGCTCATACCTACCATGATGAAGTATTTCTCAGATAAAGAAGACCCTTATCTGTTTAATTTTCACAAAAGCTATGGTTGCAGCAGGTCGATGGACGGTAATTTGTGCCTATTCCTAAAGAAATTCTGTGTGAATACATTGAAGGATAGTGAATTGAAGATAACACCTTATACTTTTCGCCATACTTGGGCTACAATAGCTCAAAATGATATTGGTGCCAATTATGAAGAGATAGGTTTTGCGATGAATCACATCAGTACTCACAAGATTACCATGGGCTATGTGAAGCCTGATTTCTCCAGAGCCTGGGAACTGAATGAGAAGGTGGTGGAGAAGATTTTCTTTACCAATGACCCAAGCAGACGAATACAGGAGTATCATGCGCCTGTTTTTGAAAAGGTGGAGGAAACATTTGAACTCAGTGCTGATGCCTACTTCATGGGTGAGGTGGTTGGCCATGTGGAAGGCATGGGCTACCTGAACACGGATGATATTATCCAGCAACTGATGGATAATATCAATGATACAGTGCCTAAGAACTGCACCTTACAGATAAAGGTGAAGAATATCACCAAAGACCAGACGAAGTATTTTGAGCGCATGAGGGATAAAAAGTAGCTAGTATATCGTAAAACTGTGCCAATATATCTTAAAATTGTGCCAATAAAACTTAATATTTGACGGATTCAGTCAATTTCATACCATAGGGTAGTCTTCTCTAAAGTAGCAGAAATTTTAGAGAGGGCTACCCATTTTTCGTATTTAGCCATTATTAACAATCTTAAGATTCTTGATGTTGATGGTGGTCTCCTGTTTCTCAAATTTCTCTTCCAGCTCCATGAAGGACTCTTCCACGGACAGGCTTCGATGCTCATCATTGTTGAATGATATGGATTGAAGCTTTGGAGCAACGTATGGGAGGAACTTTGCTACTATAGCCAAGCGTCCGGCAGGTTCTTCTATCTGCATGAGGTCATTGGCGAGAGAGTAGCCTTTTTCATTGATGCCGTTGAAATAGCCAGTGATGGCATCTCTAAGGCTTTCACGTACCGTTTTCGTTATCTTGTTTGCCGTGCCAGCCTTGCGTCCACCTGTCTTCTTTCGCTTTGGTTTCGACTCATTGTTATTATCTTTTTTTGTTGCCATATTCTAAGAATTTAAATAATTACTGATAGTTTTCGGGTGCAAATATAGTGAAAAATAACGAAACTTGTTGTTCAAGTTGCGCAACTTATCACAGATAGGCGAGAAAAACGCATTACTTTAGCACTGTTTAAACATTAAATTCGAATTTTATGGGACTTATAGGAAGTATTGCTGGTGGCGTTACCTCAGCTGTAGGTGGTGCTCTAGCAGCCAAAAAACAAAATGCTGCATACAACGAATACATCAAGACCTTTGAGAATCGTATGCAGCAGGTGAAGGACCACCGTGATAATCTTTATTATCAGGACCCGACACAGACAGCCGAGAACCAGGTGGCAGTGACCAACGCCCAGAAAGTGCTGGATAATGCCACGCAGAAAGCCAAGAATACCAACATCGTGAGTGGTGGTAGTGATGAATCTGTGGCACTGAGCAAACAAGCAGCCAATGAGCAAGTGGGCAACATGATGCAACAAGCCGCGGTGCAAGGTGCTCAACAGAAAGAAAACGTTTGGAATACCGCAGATTCTCAGATAGACCAAATGACCAACTACATCGCTACCGCCAAGAAGGAAAAGGGTTTGGCTCAGTCGCAAGCCATTCGAGGTGCAGCTGGTGGTTTGGCTAGTGCTGCAAGTAGTTTGCCGTTGTAAGGAAAGGAGGTAGATATGGGATTTATGAGTGACGATTTAACTCCAAAGCGTCCAGCTACGGCTGTGACACCTATAACCGATTTTCCATCCAATGATGATGGGCAGTCAGCACCATCTGAGCCTGTTACTTCTTCAGTGCAGACACTGACACAGCCAAGTGGGGATAGTGCAGCAGCACAAGCTACTTCTACAACTGCAACAGCTCCAATAGATACAAATGGATTGGTGGTTGGTAATCAGCCATCCTTCACACAACAGCCAACTGATGATGTAACCAAGGTTACTCCAAATCAAGGCATTTCTATTGATTGGAGCAAACCTTATGCCGATATTGAGCAGAATCCTCTCTTGCAGCAGATGAAGCCTTATGACATCATGAGGGACTTCGAGAAGAATGGTAATGGCGATTGGGCTTCTTTTATGCCATGGCTTCAATCTCTTGGTGATGTGGATAAGACTGTAGCAGCCAATGCTGCTTTGCAGAAGAAAGCCGAGAGGCAAGCCAAATGGGAACAGTTAGGCAACCTCTTCCAACATATCGGCAACTTCTTCGGCACAGCTATCGGTGCACCTGAGCAGAAAGTGGAATCAGCCCAGGCATTAACGGAACGCCAGCGCAAACTGAGAGAAGGCACAGATGCCCTTCGTCAGAAAGGATATGACCAAATGATGGTGAACATCTTCAAGGAAAGGCAGGATAAGCAAGCGCAGATGCAAGCTGAGGCAGCAGCTAAGGCTAATGATGCCCTTGCTGCTTATCGTGGTTCGCAGAAGAACCAGGTTGATGCTCTTACTCCTGTTAAGGTTGATGAAGCTACTCAATCTGCAAGACAGCATTCGACTGGTGCTGATTTAAATGAGGCGAAGAAAAAGACGGAAGACGAGTTGAGGGGTAAGAAGGGCGACTTACTAACAGCCCAAGCCAACAATGCCAATGCAGGAGCAGCTGACAAACGTTCTCATATAGGTGTGAACAATTCTACTATTGCCAAGAACAATGCTCAGACGCAGAAGACAAACAGGGAAAATGCTGATAACAAGGAAGCGGACGATTTCAATACCAACTATGTGAACGACCCTGTTTTCAAGAAGCATGTGAATGAATGGGCTACACACAATGGTATGAATATCGGTGGCAATACTGATGGAAGAGGTGGAACTTGGGCAAACAAGTATAACCGACAACAGGCATCCGCTTATGCTAGGGCTAAGATGGCTAAGGAAGGCAAGAAGCGAACCGTTCGCCCTTATGGTGGAAAACCTGCCAAGGGTAAATCGAGCACAAAGGTAGATTATTCTAAGTATCAAAGAAAATAACATAATATATGGCAGACAAAGACAACAAATCTAAGTTGACTTATCACGTATGGGATAAGGACAACAACGAGTATGACATCCCAGACGAGGTTATTCAGCAGCGAGGCATGGATAACTTCGCCAAGGACTTCGAGGGTGGCTATATCACCATGTTTGACGATAAGAAGCAGAAGGTGGATGTGCCTATTGAGGATGTGGGAGAATATCGTAAACAAGGTTACATTTGGTATGATACCAGTGGAAACGCTACCCCTATCAATGAGGTAGGCAAGAAGCCTTCTCCTTCTTCACCTTCTCAGGGAACAGAACAGACTCAATATCCTAAGGAGGTACTTGATGCTTTCAACTCTCCTGACAACAAGCCGGGCAACTTCAAGGACTTGGCACAGCTGAATGATGAGTATCAGCGAGGCGAGCTAAAGAAGCCTAGCTTGATTTCGCAAGTACTCGGCATGATGCCGAAGGTGGATGCAGGTAATATCGGTAGGGAGCAGAAAATGGGTGGCATGATTACCAGTATGCTTCTTGGTGATAATATGCAGCAGCCACAAGACAATAATCAGCAGGTACAGCATTCTAATCAAGAGAATGCACTAGCTACCGAGCAACCTAAGCCTACTGTGAAGGATGTTGATGCAATTACAGGTGCAGCTCCAGTCCAGCAGGTGGATGCTATCTATAATAAATATGTAGGCAAGGGCGATGCTTTGTCTGAAACTATGTATGACTTGATGGCTAGCGGACAAGCTCAGAATCAAGAGGAGGCACAAAGTATGGCTATGGGAGCCATGAACCGTGCAGCAAATCGCCTCGCTCAGCGAACTACTGATGAGTTTGTATCAAAGTTGGGAGATACTGTAGAAGGTGTGGACGAAGCTGTAATGAATGGCTGGCATTCTCATGCTGTTCAGGACAACTTGAAGAAGATGGCTTCTCAGTATGGTATCATGAACAGTGTTGCCTTGGATGAGACTGGACAGTATATCACCCAGACGCATGGCTATGACCAGTTTATCAATGGTATGGTGAAGCCAGCTATGGTAGAAAGTCTTGTGAAGAAGTATGGAGAGAACTACCGCAAAACAGCGGAAGACCTCGCCACTCGTCTCTATTCAAATGATGAGGTTATTCAGAACCAGTTGATGAACCAGGATATTGATGAGGCTCTTTCTAGTGTTATCAGTAAGTATGTGAATCCATCTGTAGTGGAAGAGTATAACAAGGCTCAGGAAGAAGGTAGCAAGGCATTCAACGAAGGTATGGAAGGAAGTCAGAATATTCCAGCCAGTCTTCGCCTTGGTACTGCCATCGCTTCTCAGTATGAGGCTAATCAAGCCAAAGACCCTCAGAAAACTCTCAGTGCATTGCAGAAGAAGTTTAATGGTCTTTACAAGGATTCTCAGTTCTTGAATGACATGAGCAACGCAGCCTTCAAGGTGATGCAGCGATATGGCATGAATGGCACTCTGAACGGAAACCCTAAGCAATTCAAGCCGATGATTGATGAAGTGTTGAAGGCTCAGCTCAATCAGTTGGAGGTGAAGAATATGATACCAAAGGGTAGTGCAGAGTATATAATGAATACAGGCTTGGGTAATACCATAGTGGGCAAGATAACACGAAAGTTGGTACAGACCGACTATCAGAACTGGTTGGAGGATATTGCCAATCAACAATATCAGCCTGGCTTCTGGGAGCGAGTAGGCAGTGGAGCGTTGACCTTTGCAGGGGATGCTTGGAGTTATTGGCTTCCTGGTGCCGCAGGTGGCAAGGTAACAAAGAGTATGCTTGCCAAGGCAGAAGGAAGACTGGCTAGCGACTTGATGGCTAAGGGCATGGAAGCCAAGATGGCAGAGCGTGCAGCCAAGGTTCTCATTGGTAAGGGTAAGGGAATGGCGTTGAAGACTGGTGCAGCTCATGGTGCAGTAACCTTCGGTGGACAGTCGGCTATCTCCAAGCCTATCGATGAAATCTATCGTACAGGTCAGTTTGATGAGAATGGCAAGGTTTACAATCCTTCTGTGGGCAAGATTCTTGCCAATACTTTGGGCGAGGTGGTTAAGCAGAGTGCCGTAGGTGCCATTATGCAAGGTGGTACTATTGCCAACATGGTAGGCAAGGGAAGAGGTTTGGCTACCAATATTCTTGCTGATGTTGGTGGAAAGGTAGTGGATTCCGGTATCATGACCGGGCAGCAGATGCTGGAGCGCATGGCGCACGACCCGAACTTCAAGCCTACAGGTAAAGATGCCGCTGAGAGTTTCTTGGAGAGCATGGCTAACCTTACTTCCATCGGTTTGCCTGGTATGGTGGGCAAGTATGCCCGATTCAAGGATGCCAAGGAGTTTAACCGCAAGTTTGACTTCAACGACCGAGATATTGCCGAGTTGAAGAGATTCGGCTATGATGATTTGCGTGATGCCTTCGAGAAGTTGGGCATCAATGGTTATCGTGCAGAGGGTGACGGTGTGCAGATGATGGGGCAACTCACTGATAAGTACATGAACCTGATGAACGATAAGAGTGTGCCAGAGGTATTGAAGGCAAAAATGATGGCTGTGGTGGAAGGAAAACGCCCTTCTTCCTTCTCGCCTGTTATCGACTCTATCATCGTGCAGCCAATGGATAATGATGGCAAAGTATATCTCGAAACCTTGAATAAGGATGGTGGCATCATCGACCGCAAAGAGTATTCTTCGCTTGAAGAGGCTCAGAAGGCAGAGAAGAAGCTAGACTTCGAGAAGTCGCTGAATATCACTTCTGAGTATGAAAAGGCTTACCATACCGATGCCTTGCAGGATAGACTGAACACCATATATGAGCAAGCTAGGGATAGGTATGCCGCAGGTGAGCAACTGAATGACGAGGATAAGGCTGCAATCTATCTTCATCAGAATGCCAGTGCCATCGGTGACATCATGCAGAAACAGCAGAAGGGCATGGAACTGACCGAGCAAGAGCAGCAGATGGTGAACAGTTATCGCCACTTCTATGATAGTGCTTTCGAGAATAGCCCTATCATGAAGGAGTATGTGCGCACCTTCGAGGATTCGCAAGGTGTGGAGCATGGTACGCTTCGCAAGGCTCTAGAGGGTGATGGCAAATCTCGCACTGCCGAACAGCAGAAACTTGTGGAGGAATACCAGAAGCAGCTCTATAACGACATCGTGCTGAAACGAGAAATGAACGATGCAAAGGAACAGATGAATCAAAACTTGATTGAGGGACAGCGTGAACTGCCTGGTGCCACACAAGAAGGTGGTGCTTCGGCTCAGAATGCTGAGGCTACAGCGGAAAAGCCTGTAGATGCTTCTGTTTCTTCTGATGTTCCACCAACAGAACCGCCAACGCTTCCAGTTGGGGGTGAAACGCCTTCAAATGTGGAGGGTACACCTTCGGTGGAGAACGGTTCAAGTCCTTCTGATGCCACTACTGCATCCAATGAAAGCAAATCTGATGCCTATGTGATGGGACAGAATGCCTACCAGAATGGGGATGCTGAGGGCTTGAAAGCGATTGACCATAACGATGATGTATCGAAGGCTAGATTGACGCGTGCTTTTGCCGATAATGAGGCTATGATGGATGTGGTGGTGAAGGCTTACGAGGAAGGAAAGGACATGGAGCAGTTTGTGGCTCAGCGTGCCAACTCAATGACTCCAGCACAACAGGATGCCGTGCGTAAGTATGTGGAGGCACAGGATGCCAAGAAAGGCGTTTATGATGCTCTGCAACATGCTGATGATGGCTATGGTGATGCCTTGAAGGAGCTTCTTTGGACTTATCAGACGGAAGACGGAAATATCGTTCCAGCTACCCTTACTACAGGTCAACAGGTATTCTTGAAGAAAGCCAATGAGTATGGTGGGGGCTTCGTGGTTGTGCCTGATGAGGATGGAAATCCTGCCATCAAGCAGGTTTATAGTGCCGAAATCAAGGAAGTGGGCACGCCTATTCCTATGGATGATTACATCAATCAGCAGGTAACTGAGCAGAAGAATGCGAGACAACAGCAGTTCTTTGCCCAGTATGATGGCAGTGGGTTGAAGCCTAGCGACATTGTGGAGGTAGCCATGGAAGCAGGTGACGAACCAATGCAAATGACCTTTGCCGGATATAGCGAGGATGGCAAGATTGTGCTTTCTGATGGAAAGGACAATATCGCACTGACCAAGGACGAGTTTAATACTTGGCGACAGAATGCCCTCGATGCCTCTATTGGTGCAGAGCTGGATGCCGAGGACGCACAGCGTGCCAACGATGATGCAGCCAAGGCTGAGGCAGATAAGAAGCAACGATATAATGAAGGTATCGTAGGTTTGGGCATGGGACAGCCTGATTATTCCTCTAAGGACACAGAGCCAAAGGTGGCAGCTGAGTATCTACAGGAGCAATTTGGCAATGACCATGGTAAACTGATGAACCTTATCAGTGGTAGTCGTTCTGACATCAAGGAACAGTTGGATAACAAGAGAAAGGCTGCATCTGAATATGAGGACTGGCTATCTCTCAATGCCGACTTGGACCCAGAGAAGGCTCAGAAGGTGGAGAACGACTTGGCACTTGTTAATGAGCAGATTTCCGACCTTGAAACTCGTTATAAGAACTGGAATGCTATCCGCAAGGAGGTTATGACTCCAGAGGAGGCTAGAACCTTGAAGAATGAGCGCAAGGCTGAAATCGAGAAGGCAGGTGTGGATGATAGTGTTGGCAGTCCTTCGGATGAGCGTGAGGTGGCTGTGCTTGACAATAAAGAATTGAAGAAGCAATATCCTACCATGGATGAGGCTAGCAATTATATTGCCTCTGAGCGTAAGCGCATCTATCATATTCAGAACGATGAGGTGCAGCCACAGATAGATGATATTAATGAAGCCCTGGAGCAATATATGAATGGTGATATTGATTATTCGGCTGACCAGTTGAAAGAATTGAACACTACCAAGGCACAGTTAGAGGCTAGACAGGCTAATCTATCTGCATCGGCAAAGGATTTGAAGGCACAGGATAAGTTGCTCAATACTCTATATAGTGCAGAGAATAAGGAGGAGAGAGCCAAGGCGATGGAAGAATTGACTCCTTCTGAGCAGCGCAAGGTTCTTGTGGCTGATGCGTTGAAGAAGAATGACCTTGGGTCAATCAAAGAGATATACAAGGATGCTTCTATTGATGTTATGGACTTAACGCCTCAGACTTTGGAAGAGGCTATATCTGAATCTTTGAGTCCACATAGCTTGAATCCGGAATCTCTTCAATATGAGTTGGGCAAGAGTAATTTCAAGTTTGGTATTGGCAAGCGGTATGATTCTAATAAGTTCAATTATCTTATTGCCAAGAAAGGAACCGGTATGTCGGTTAATGAATTTGCCGTGAGAGTATTCAATGACCTTCCTGTAAACTTGCAGGATATGGGATATTCTGACCAAGATGTGAGAAACACCTTGCTCGATATGTTCAAGTCCTACGACAACGTGAAGGAAATGAGAAATGTGGCACTTATGAACCGAATTGCCGCAGCAGAGGAGGAACTTTCGGCAGAGGAAGAATGGTATGAAGCCCAGAAAGAGCGTGAAATCATCGAAAGACAGGCAGAAATCGAAGAATATAATTCGTATATTCAAGATAAAACATTATCTTTGCCTTCTGAAAGCGAACTTAACGCCATCGAAGGCATGGAATACGACCGTATGATGGAGGCTGAGGAACGTGAGCGTGAGTATAAAGAATATGTTAAATCAATTTTACCAGAAATAGCAGATTATGATGACAGAAGCAATGAAGAAGGATATGGAGGAGGCGGTGACCTGGGTAGCGACTCTTCACGGAGAGGAGTTGATGAAGGAAATCGCCAAGGCGAAGAAATTAGTGGCAGAGAAGCATCTTCTGAGTCCGAGATTGGAGAAGGCTCTGATAGTGGACGCAAAGGGCGACAAGAGACTGGCAGCATGGAACCTGGCGAAGGCTCAGTTGTTCGAGGCGTACATCTACCGCAAGAAGCATCCTTTGAAGAACGTTTAAAGAATGCCATTGCCGAGACTGAGCCTAACCCTTCTGAGGCTCAGAAGAAGGCAGGTAACTATAAGAAGGGACATTTGTCATTTGGTGGCTATGACTTTACTGTAGAGACACCGAAGGGCGCAACACGTAGCGGTAAGGACGAGCAGGGCAAGCCTTGGAGCGTGACCATGCACGATACTTATGGCTATATCTTGGGCAAGATTGGCGTGGATGGTGACCATATTGATATGTTCATCAATGATGCTGCTGACCTTGATTCTTTTGATGGTAACGTTTATGTTGTTGACCAAGTGAACCCAGAGACTGGTGAGTTTGACGAGCATAAGGTGATGTATGGCTATCCTTCTGAGGAGGCTGCTACAGAGGCTTATCTTGCCAACTACTCCAAGGGCTGGAAGGGACTTGGTAAGGTTACTGCTGTGCCTAAGGCTACCTTCGATAAGTGGTTAGAGTCTTCCGACCGCAAGACTAAGCCATTTGCGGACTATGCAATGATTAAGAAAGGTGCTCATCAGGACTTTATTTCAGATATGGAATATACATACGAGAATGATGTGCATCCTTCTGAGGAAGATAAACCTAAGATGCAGAAGTTTGCAGAGCGTCTTCTTAACTTCCACCAAGATAAGGAGGATAAGCCAGAGTATGGATATACTATGCTTTCTTCTAACATCAATGGGGATAAACTCTATCCAAGCGAAAAGAAATGGTTTGGTACAAAGAAGTATCGCCAGGGTGTTTCTTGGGTAGACAAAGAAAATGCTTGTGCATACGAGTTGAACCCTCGCTTTAACGCACAGGGCTATTTAACGGCTGTTGGTGTGCATAAAATTGTGCCACTTGCTTCTTTTAATCGCGATGTGAAGGAGTTGAAGCCATCGGAAATGACGGAGGCGCAGAAGGTAGCGTTTGATGCTGTATCGACCATGCTAAAGAAGGCTGGTATTCCGGTGAAGGTGGTTAGCAATGAGGATATGGAGAAGGTGGCTGAGGCGCAGGATAATCTGAATCTTGCCATGCTGCTGAATCAGCCTGAAATGAGATTTAAGATTAAGACTCCTGAGGAGAAGCAGGCTGCCGAGAATGCTTATAACTTTGCCAAGGAGTTGAGCCCGGATAAGTGGAAGCAGTATGCCGTGGTGGATATGAGCAATCCGAATAAGATGCCGGAGTACTTTGAGAAGCAGGAACTGGCACGCCAGGAGCGTTCTTACTATAATAAACTGATGTGGGGTAACTACAAGGTTTTCAATCTCAACAAGAGCTTTGAGGACAATGTAGCTGGGCTTACTGGCTCTTTTCCTTCTGAGTTTGACCCATATAAGATTGACGAGCAGACCAATAAGAGAAACGAGTTAAAGAAGCAGATTAAGGAGACAGAGGATGCTTATAACTCAACCGGACAAGAACGTAACAATTATCAGATTCAGTTGATGAAGGGGTACATGGATGAGCATGGACTGGCTTCTGAAAACGATATTCCTGATGATGTTTGGAGTAATTTGAATGATAAGGCTCATAAGAAATATCAAGATAAGCTTGATTCCTTGTTTGCGAAATATAAGGATTTGGATAGACAGTTGAAGGCTATTGTACAGCCTGGAGTGAGATTCTTGCGTACTTATCATGGTACTGGTGCTAGCTTCGACAAGTTCGATTTTAGCCACATGGGTGAAGGCGAAGGTTCACAAGCATTTGGCTGGGGTGGTTATGTTACCAACTCTAAGGATATTGCTGAGGACTACACAAGACGTGCCAAGATAAGGAAAGATAATGGCGGTTTTGAATTTGTGACAGATATGTCTGCCAATAACAAAGATATGGTAAGACAATATATCTATAAACATAAAGATGTAAACAAGGGATTGGATGCTATGAGAAAAGACCTTTCTTCTGCTCTAGAAATGTTCCCTGATGATGATGATTTAAAGGAACTTAGCAATATTCTTGCAAAGAAGAATGAGGAAATAGCTGTTCCTGATAATATTGCTTATCTTTATGATGTGGATATTCCTGATGATAATGGAGATTATCTTGATTGGGATGCTCCTTTGACAGATAAACAGAAGAATACAATCATTAAAGAATTAAGGCGATTAAAAATAGATTTTGCCGACTTTAAAAAGCGTGGTTTTTCTTTTGATGGTTCATTTGGCGGTAATGCCTATGATTTTCTAATGTATGCTTTAAGAAAAACAAAGAAGTGGAAAGATGTAAATGCTAGTCGTGCAGTTAGTAAGTTCCTGTCTTCTATTGGCTTCAATGGTATCAAGTATAAGGCTGGTACTATCTTTGGCGGTGCAAAGGATGGCGATACCAACTATGTGATATTTGATGAGAACAATGCCAAGATTGTGGATTATACTAAGTTTGCGCAGGGTAAGGGTGTGGTTTATGGCTACACCGATGGCAAGGAGATTGTGCTGAATCAGGAGCATCTGAATCCTAATACTCCTATTCATGAGTACCAGCATCTTTGGCGTACTGCTGCCAAGAAGATGAATCCGGAGCTTATTGAGCATGGTGATAAACTCATCATGCAGACCCAGTTGTTTGCCGACTTGAAGGAGGACCCTAACTATAAGCATCTGAGCGATGATGAGATTTGCGATGAGGCTTTTGCTCGTCTGACCGGTGAGGACGGTGCTGCCATCTTGGAACAGATGGCGAAGGATGCCATTAAGGAAAATCCGTTAGACACCGCTAAAGAGCTTACTATCATCAACCGATTGAAGAATTGGTTGAAGAAGTTCTGGTATTGGACTCTTGATACATTTACGAAGTGGAAGCCTGAGGACATCAAGAAAATGACTTTGGAGGATATTCGTAACCTTGTGCTGAGAGACTTGGCGCAGGGAGTGGACCCACGTACCGTGCTGAAAGGTCAAATGACCAAGGACGAAGCTGTGTCTTTACGCCAGCAGATGGCTGATAATGCCGAGCCTGAAAGAATCCTCGAACATACAGAGGATAACTGGTTACAGGATTTCGGCAAGGATGGTCGTGTCAATACACCAATAGGTAGCATCAAGTTAGGTGAAAACCAATATAAAAAGGCTGGTAGAGAAGACAGAATCAAACGATTTGGTCTATTGAAACCTACCTTGGAGCGTCCAGATGTTATCTTAGAGAAGCCTGCTCCTAAAGAAGGTGCAGAAAGACAGACCAAGTATTTGTTTGTAAAGTCTTTCAAGAAAGTAGACGGAACAAAGATTCTGAACTTTGAATCAATCACCGTAAAGCAAGGCGAGGATGAAGTTTCAATCAGTGCCCATCAAATAGAGCCTTCAAAATTGTTGAAAGAATTAACGGAATCAAAAATGCTATGGAATCGTTTCAGAGGCGATTCTAATTCCTTGGGCGAGAATCAAGGTTCGGCATTAACTCCATCCGCAAATAACCCAAGCGGAAAGGATAGCGTCCTGAATCCTCATAGCGATGCAAAGATACGCAATTCCTTTGAAATCACCAAGGAAAATGGTGGAAATTTATCTGTGGAGGATAAAATAAAAGCTGTATCTCAGCAATTTGGGGTTGATGAGGCAGATGTGGCGATGTATGCCAATGCTATTAAGAAGGGTTCTACCGCAGAGGCTGCACGTGCCAGAGCCAATATCAAACGCCATCTGTTGCAGGCAAATGAAGATAAGATTTCCTCTTTCAAGGAACTTCTTAAGTACACCAAGCCTGTAAATGAAGCCTTGAAGGAGAACTTTGGTGACGTTGATGCCATGATAGAGGAGCGCAAGCAGCAGATGGAGGCGCAGCGTAACGCCATGGAAGCTGCAAGAAAGAGAGCAGAGGAAGAGGAAGCCAAGCGCAAAAAGCACTTGGAGGAACTTTCTTTGATTCCTGATGATAAACTTGACAAGCAGTATATGGATGCTCTTGCTAAGGGTGATGATGCTACAGCCAGGGAAATGCTTGATGAGGCTGCCAGACGTAAGGGATATGACGATACCGAAAGCGCATATCAGGGCGTAGGTGCATGGGCTGCACCGGGAAACCCTGGATATGAAAGCGACAAGGCGAGACGTGACGATTGGGAATCCAGTGGCTCAGATGTAAACCTGGAGGATATGGCTTTGGGGTACACTCCTCAGCCGGATGATTACTTCTCTCATCCTGAGCGTTATTCACAGAACACTCCTCATGGATTGGAATCTGTAAAAGCCATCAATACGGCTATTGATGCTATTAAGAATGGCGAGAAGGATGTTAAGGTGAAGGTTTATCGTGCCGTTCCTACTTCGGTGAAGGAAGGCAAGTTGCGTAATGGTGACTGGGTTACTCCTTCAAAGAAATATGCAGAAATGCACGGAACGAACCGACTGGAAGGCAAATATCGTATCATTGAAGATGAAGTGCCTGCAAATCAACTGTGGTGGGATGGTAATGACGCAAACGAGTTTGGCTTTGATGATGGCAAGGCGTATAAATACAAGAATGCCAAGAATAATAGAAAGTTGAACGACCTTGTTACCTATGATGATGAGGGTGACGTTATTCCTCCTTCTAAGCGTTTCAACTCACGCAAGAAGGATATTCGCTTCATGTTTGCTGGAGAGAAGGGAGCAGCTGAGGCTGATAAGGCTGATGAGCAAACTATCCGCATGGATAATCTTGATGTAGCCAAGCAGATGGAAAAGGCAAAGAAGGATGCCAAGATTATCAAGATGGCTACAGGTTGGGAGAAAGGTGTAGATGGCAAGTGGAGATACGAAATGCCTGATGCCAAGATAAAGGACACCATCGATGTAGGTGGTGGAAATATCGTTAAGCGTTTCGAAGAGGATATGCTTTGGACTGATGGTAAGTTGGAAGATGCTGTGGATGCGCCAAAGCTTTTTGAGGCTTATCCTCAGTTGAAAAATATTAAAATCCATACTGATGCAGTAATGAATGACATGCCTTCAAATGGGGAATACAATCCACAAACAAAGACTATAACCATTCATGCGGATGAATTAAAGTATCTGAATAGCATTCTGAATCATGAAATTCAGCACGTAATTCAGCATGAAGAGGGTTTTGCGCATGGTGGCACACCCGAACAGGTGGAGAGAGATTTCAATGCTGCTAAGGCTGAATGGAAGGCACGTTCCTATGCCTTTGAATTGGAAGAGAAAGCCAAGGAAATGGGTGGTGAGTATAACCAATCTGCTGTAGAGAAAGCCCTTATTCAGGAATATAAGGACATGGATATGCCTGAGTTCATTCCTGACAAGGAAACCCGAATTAAGGGATTCAACTACTTCGCTCGTGGCTATGCAGACAGAAGTATGGATGATGCCATTAAACGTTTCCGTTTGGATAGGTTCCAACGTACAGACTTTGATTCTTACCAAGAATATAGAAAGTTGGCTGGTGAAGTTGAATCTCGAAATGTGGAGAAGCGTTTGGGTATGACCGATGAGGAGCGCAGAAACTCGTTAGCTTCCGAGACGGAGGATGTGAACCGTGATGAGCAAATCGTGATGAATGGTAATGATGCTAGCTATAGCATCGTGAAAGACCCTGAGACCATCAAGAAGCTGGATAAAGAAGACACGGTGAAGGTTTATCGTGCCATGCAGGTAGGCGAAGATGGAAAACTCTATCCACCGATGGCTGCAAAGGTGAAGGGCAAGTTTGTGGAACCTATCGAACTCGGTAAGTGGGAACAGGCAGACGAGCGACCAGAACTTGCTGATGATAAGGGTATGTTTACCCTAAACAAAGGTAACGGAAAGTCGCTTAAGGCTGCTTATAATCCTTACCTTCATACTTCTCGCACTCCACTGAATGACCAGTTTAGCGAGGCTCAGAATCGCCCTAACATCGTAACCGTAGAGGTTGAGGTGCCAAAAAGCGAGCTGACCAGTGGCTACAAGGCTGATAAAGCCAAGGATGCCGTGGGCGAAGTAGAGTGGAAGGCTGGTATCATCCAAGGACAGCTGACAGGCAAACGCAAAGTGGTGCTTTCTCGTTGGGATAAGCCTGTGCGTATCGTACCTGATAGCGAGGTGGCTGATGTTATTGTTAATGATATGTTCAAGGGCAAGAATATCACCATGCCTTCGAATGTGGTTACTCCAAGTCTGAGAAAAGAGTTGGAGAAGCGAGGTGTGCCATTTGTCGAGACCGATAACAGAGGCAGAATCGTAGGAGGTGAGAATGATGGGGTGCATTATTCCAAGGTGTATGGTAAAAATGCACAATCTCCTATCTTGGAGCAGAAGTTGAAGAAGCACCCTGATTCGCTGATGAAGGCCGGCACCTACTTTAGTGGTGGTGGACTGGTAGAAGAGGGATTGAAGGGCATTATCGACCCTGTGGTGGCTGTGGAGTATGACCGGAAGATAAGTGGCGTGTATCGGAATAACTTCGGACAGCATATTGTTACGGCTGACGTGAGAGACGTGGACCCTAAGGAACTGGTGAAGCATATTGATGGTGAGGTGGAGTATTTCCATGCTTCGCCTGTATGCAAGAACTACTCTCAGGCTAATAGCAATGGGGGCGAGGTGGAGCTTGACAAGGAGACTGCCAAGAGTACTGCCGACTTCATTGATGCCGTGAAACCGCGAGTGGTGACTATAGAGAACGTGAAGGGCTACAAGGACTCTGAGGCGATGAAGATTATCACCCAGTCGCTGGATAAGAACGGCTACAAATGGGATGCTGACGTTTATAATGCCGCAGATTTTGGTGGTTATACCAGCAGGGAGCGACTGATTGTTAGAGCCGTGAAGGACGGAGAACTGCCGGAGAAGCCTAAGAAGCAACCACGCAAGGGTGGATGGCTAGAGGCTGTGGAGGATATTCTTCCTACCCTGACGGAGAAGAAAAACGGTGTGGCACCATGGATGGACACCAGATTGAAAGTTGACGGTATTGACTGGCAGAAGGTGGAGAAGCCTCTTTACGTAATGGGCAGTGCCTATGCCGATGGCAAGATACCTCATGCCTATGGGGATGAGATTCTGCCAACGCTGAGAACCAAGAGCGGAGACGTGATTATCATGCCGGGTGGAAAGGTGTTGCGTGCTGATGGCAGGGTGTTGGCTAGAATAACCGGACTGGGCGATGACTATCTGTTGCCTAAGACGGAATCTTTGGCGCATACCATTATTGGCAATGGTATTCCGGTGCAGTTGACCAAGGGCGTGATTGCTCCTCTGCTGAATAAGGATGACTTATCCGGCAGGAATGTACTGGCTAGACTTGGCAGCTCTATCTTTAAGAATAACTGGGATGCTGACATGCAGAAACAGGTGAGTGACCGGGTGGTGAATACTGCCAACAAACTGGATGGTGCTGAGGCTACGGTTTACACTTCTGTGGATGAGGTTCCTGATGCTTATCTGAGCGATGTGAAGAATGGTGCTACCGGATGGTATGACCCAACTACGCATACGGTTCATGTTTATCTGCCTAACTGTGCTGATGCCAACGAGGCAGAGAGAACCGTGCTTCATGAGAAGATAGGTCATGAGGGTATGGAAGTGCTGCTGGGTGGTGAGCAGGGCGTGAGAAAGTTTGCGGACTTCGTATATAAGTCTGTAGATAAGAAGACGAGGGGCAAGATTCTCGACTTCGCTCATCAGTATGATCCAGGTTGGAACAATCCTGACCGCATCAATATCGGCACGCAGGAGTATATCGCACATCTTGCAGAGGAGGGTCCAACTACAGCTGAGGACTTTTCTCTGTGGACTAAGATAAAGCATTATCTCATCAAGGTGCTTAAGAAATTGGGCATCCGTGTGCCTGGACTTCTGAACGACAAGGATTTGAGATATTATCTGATGAAGGCAGGTAAGGCTTTGCACGTTTGGGACAATATGCCGAAGGAGAAGCAGGAGGCTATGATGGCACAGGCTAGCAATGCCGAAATCAAGGATGCGCTAGCTGATGGTGCTGGCAAGGGCAAGCCGAGACAGAAGAAGGGTGAGAGTACCATCCAATACATGAAGCGAGTGATGGAATGGAAGCGATGGAAGGAAGCCCGAGAGGATAAGGAAGACCCAGAGCCACCTATGTTCTATGACTTCGATAAGGATGCCGAGGGCAAGAAGGAATGGGAACGCCTTAACAAGGAGTGGCGTGATAGCCATGGACTGAGAGGCGAGGAAATGCCACTTCGCCCAGAGCGCAAGGAAGGCGAAAGCGATGAATCCTTCTTGAACCGCTATAAGGAGTGGGAGAAGTGGAACGATGCCATGGGCGACAAGGAGAACCCTATGCCTGATATGTTCTCCTTCGAGAAGCAGAAGCAGGACGAGGCTAGACAGAAGTATGAGGACTGGCTGACTAGACACGAACTGAACGAGCAGAACGATGCCGACCTAGACTTGTACGAGGGTAAGATATACCCAGCCGAGACCAATCCAGAGGCTGATGCACTGGAGCAGCAAGTGATGCAGGACTTGGCAGAGGTGACTAGTACCGATGTGAGCAAGGAGGGAGCTGCAACCACCGTGAAACATGCGGTTATCCATCGTAGAAAGAATATGGAGGAGGCTAGCGCAGACGATGCCATCTATATCAATGATGTGAAGAACAGCATCGAGAAGATGGCTGAGAGCGGTGCTTTCGATAAGTTGCTTTCCGACTACCAAGGCAAGCCAAACAAGGCTGAAAAGCTAGCTGAGGCTATACCTTATATAATAGAGGCACCTAGACGCATCAGAGAAATCGCCTACAAGCTGAACTCTACAGGTGTGTTTGGTGAGGGACATATCCATATCACTCCTGACGATGTGGAGGCTGTTCAGGAACTTCGCCCACAACTTGGCGAGGTGACCGCCAAGACACACACGGAGCTGAAGGATGGAAAAGAGGTAGAACTCTTCGATGATATGAAGGGCGCAACAGAGGTGGCTAGCAAGATGGCTGACATCATCAATGGCAACCATGAGAAAGAACCTGGATTTGTGCCTATTGATGGTACGGACATCTTGAATAAGAATGTTTTGCCTATCATATTGAACCGTATCACTCCTTACGGTGTGGACTACAAGAATCTGAGCGAGCCGATGAAGAGCGTGCTTGATAGCATCAGAGACTGGTATAACTATACCTTCGACTGGTTGAAGGACAACAATACCTTGAAGGCAGACACCGGTTTCACCGTGGACTACGTAAACCACCTTTGGGATAAGGAAAAATCGGATAAGAATGCCTATGCCATGTATGTGGAGAACAGACAGCGCACAAAAAGCCCGAACGAGAAGCCACGCCTGATAAACACCATCATGGAAGGCTTGGAAGTAGGACTTGTGCCTAAGACCACGGACATCACCAAGATGATGGCTTACTACAGCAGAAGCAATATCGAGGCTTGGGCTAACAAGACGATGCTCCAAGAGGTGAGCGGACTGAACGTAATCGAGCGCAACGAGGATGGAGAGATTATTTCTTCTGACCCACTGCTTTCTTCGGTTGCACCTTTCAACTTGGAGCAATACAAATACTTCGAGATTCCTGGTGTGGGTCCTGTATGGGTATATAATGTATCGCCTAAGCAGATGAAGGTGAAGAACCCTATCACTGGCAAGGATAAGGTGCTCTATTCGGAGGCAAGTGCAGGAGATAGATTCGGAGTTGTATTCGATACCTATCAGTCAACTCCTTTCTGGAAGGCTTTTGACACATTGGCATCGAGCATGAAGAAGTTGGAGCTTGGCTTCAGTGGATTCCATGCAGGAGCACTGACCGAGGTGTATATGGTGCAGAACATGGTGGAGTATGGACCTAAGAAGGCACTCGCCAACTTTATGAAGTACATTTTTGCTGATACGATGAAGAATCATCAGTTGCCATGCTTCGCCAATCCGCAGGACTTCCAAGAGGCTGCTACCCACTTGGTGAAGTTTGGAGCGACCAACGACTATGCAGCAGCGGATGTGCAGAACATGTTCGATAATTTCCGTGACAGCATGATGAAGGTGCAGGAGAAGTTGAAGGACGGAAATGGAATTTCCGGAACGGTGGCTTTGGCTACTATGCCATTGAAGGTGGCAACGCAGATGCTTTCGCTCATCAACAAGGGCATGGATAGAGCCTTGTGGGATTTCCTCCATGACGGACTGAAACTTGCTACCTACCGGATGAGGGCAGACAAGACCAAGGAACGTGCCAAGAAGAAGGGATGGACTGAGGAGGAACTGAGCCGGGCTTTGGACGAGGACGGTCAGTTTGTGAACGATATGTTTGGCGGTCAGCACTGGGATGTACTTGGTGCCAGCCATCGAACCTTGCGTTATGCAGGAAGAGTTCTTCTTTCACCAGACTGGAACGCTTCTACTACTCGCCACTTCCTTGCACTCACAGGATATGGCTCTGTATGGAACGAGGCTACTTTGGAGAACTTCAAGGAGTATTACAAGAGACTCTATCATAAGAATCTTACTCCAGAAGACGAGGGCAGAAGGGCTAGACAGATTTCTTCGCTTCTCTGCTATGGATTGGGCTTCATGGTGTTCTACGAGGCTATTGCCAACGGCATCAATGCCGCCTTCCGTGCCCTGGACGAGGAGAAGGAGCGCAAGAAGGCTGAGGAGTTGAGGAAGACCAACCCTAACTACCGTAGCCCTTACGAACTGGCCTATCCAGATGGCATGAAGTGGTATGACTATCTGATGAGGGGAAACAGCCTAGGACAGCAGAGCAAAATCTTTATGGGCAGATATGTGGACGGAACGGAAATGTATATCCGACATGGTAAGCAGTTCCGAGAGGTGCCTGAATATCTCTTCAACCATAAGGGAGAACTAGAGTTCCCTGGCCCGATGGTGCAGAGAATGATAGGCAAGGCGAATCCGATGGTGAGAATGACCTTGGACGATATAAACTATCTGAGCGACTTCCAAGCCAGTCATGCCGACCAGGAGATACAGAGAAAGTATGGCAAGACCATCGGTCTGCTATATAAGGATGCGCTCTACTGGGCACCGTTCTTGATTCCGAGCCAAGAGAACAAGGAGTTTAAGGCGGTGGACTTCTTCTTCCCATCCTCAAAGGGATTCTCTCCTTGGAAGGCTCAGAGCTACTTCAAGGACTTCATCCTGAGCGGTGACATGGAGGGCGTGGTAATGACCTACCAGAGCTGTGAGCGCAATGGTATTGATGCTGAGGCTCAGATTAAGGCTGCCATCGGTTCGGTGAAGGCACTGGAGAGTGCAGAAATGCAAGATGGTGTGACCTCTCTACAGGTGGCTAGCGAACGCTTCGATGAGGCTAAGAGTATCACCGAAAAGAAGAAGATGCGCCAGAAGATGAAGAAATTCCTCTCTATGAGTGCCTACAAGGCATTCACCCAGAAGGAGGCACTGGACATGGTGCAGAGCTACCTGAATGGGGAGGATGATTTGAAGGAGATGGAAAAGGCTGAAAACAAGTACTTGATGAAGGCGAAATCGGAGGATGTGACAGAGGACTGGAGAATACAAGCTGTATGGAACGGAACGATGGAAACCTACGATGAGTATCAACGCTTGAAGGATGTTGACAAGGCGAAGGCTAACGCCTTCAAGAACAGCAAGACCAACAAGCGACTGTTTGCAGCTAGAAAGGCTATCTCTGCTGCCAAGAAGAAGATGAACAAAGCCAAGAAGCAAATGGACGGTCAGAACGATGCCGCCAAAATGGTGGAGATTCGCAAGACCAGAAAGGAGCTGTTGAAAACATTGAATGAAATGGAGTAGCCCGGCACATTCCATTCTGAAAAATATTCTATATTTCCTTGAAATAGGATTGATTAATATGTTTTTATGTTCTATTTTTCTTTTTAGCCCGGCATAAAAAAAGTGACGAGGGCTTACTCGTAACCCGGTATATAATAAAAGGGACTTGCTTCACAGCGAGTCCCTTTTTGATAGTCGTAAATTCTAAATTCCAAATAAATTATATTTTTATAAAAAAATGAAAATCGTATTTTGAAGATGTTGGAGCGATGACTAACCTATCTGGGCGGGTCCGTTGGCTTCTGCCTTCTTTGGCTTCGCCCAATCGATGTAACGCTTCATGGCTTCGTCCATGCTCTGCTGTTCACTCTTGGGAGCTTCTTTCTTTTTTTCTCCCCAAAGACGGTGAGCAATATCATCCAAGCACCACTGCCAATCGTCTCGAAGGGTGATAACCTTGGAGCTTGGCATGATGGTGACATCTGCCTTTGGTGGGTCAACATGCTTTGTGTTGCCATCCTTATCGGTCTCTTCCTTGGTGTAGATAGAGGAGAATGGTACATTATTGTCGTTAAGAAACTTTTCCACATCCTCCTTCTTGTTGTCACAGAGAAGAATGCAGACGGAAACCTTATTCTTCTTCAAGGTGGTGAGGGCTTCTTTCGCCTTGCCTACCAGGGAGAGGTTGCCTTTATCATCCTTGGTGATGACACAGGCTTCGTGAACATTGATTGATTTACTCATACTATCTAATATATTAGAAATTCTACATTTAAAAGAATTGCGGAACAAAAATAAGGGGAAAATATGAGAAAGTAATGTTAAGTTGCGCAACTTATCACTAAGAAGTGAGAAAAAGGCGGTATTTTTGGCGAAAAATTAAGAATTATGCCAGATAATCGTGTTATAAATGATATTTCGAACTATGCCGAGCCTGGACCTGACTCCCTGGAGGGAGTGAGCAGGGAGCGGTTTGCCCAGACGGACAGCAACCTTCGGCTGATAGAATGGGCTTGCCAATACTTCTATGATGGCGCAGAGCTGAGAAAGAAGTGGAAGCGAGCGCAGGACTTCGTGATGGGCAGACAGCTGGAAGAACTGATAGAGTGGAACGGCAGAAAGATAAGCATCCGTCAGTATATGGAAATGAAGGGTATGCCTATACTGGAATATGATGTGATAGGTGACAAGCTGCTTTCTCTCGTAGGACTTGTGCGCCAGCAGCGCAGTACAGCCTCTTGCAGTGCCGTAGACCCCAACGAGGAGGACTATATCAATTTCTTCAATGAATACCTTCGGCAGAACGACAACTTGAACGACCGACAGGAGCTAGATGCCAGAATGTTTTATGCCTTCTGTGTCTTCGCCTTCGTGGGCATGAAAACCTACTATGGCAGGAAGGACGGAAAGAATGGCATCTTTGACTACATGGTGGACATCTTTAAGATAGCGTTGCCACCTTTCTTCAAGTATGACCTGAGCGACATAGAATTTATCGCTGAGGCTCACGATTTGACTTGGCGAGAGATAATCGCCACCTTCACCGATGGAAGCAAGGCTGAGGTGGACAAACTGAGCGAGATATATCTACAGACACAGCATCATTTCGCTCCCGAGCAGACTTATCACCCGAATGGTGAAGCGCAGTATGCAGGGATAGACGATTTTACCCATTCTTCGGTAATCGGCAAGTACAGGGTATTGGAGATATGGACTAAGGAGACTAGACCAGCCATCTGGGTGCATGACTGGGATGCAGGAACTAGCGGATATGCCTCTCCAGACCAACGAGCTTTCTACGAGGAGAAGAAGCGGAAGCTAGAGGAAGCCAACATCATGAAGGACGAGAACGGTCTGCCTGTACTCGATGAGAACGGTGAGCCTATCTATTATGTGGACCCATCAGAGCTTAAGACCATCGAAATGAAGGATGAGGTTGAGACCTATTGGTACAGAAGATACCTAACTCCGAATGGCTATCTGCTGGATGCTAGGGAATCGCCTTATTATGTATTGAGAGACGGTTTCAGAACTTCCATTATGCCATATACCTTCGTGGCATATCCTTGCCTGAATGGCGAGGTAAGAAGTTTCTCGATGCGTGCCGAGAACAACCAGCGTACCTTGAACCACTATATGATGATGATAAACTTCATTGTAGCGAATGGTGCCAAGGGTACGATGCTTGTGGATGAGAATGCTCTGAGCGAAAAGCAAAGCATCGATGAAATGCAAGTGAATTATACCAAAACAGATGGCATCATCTTGTGGAACTCCCAAAACGGAGGCAAGCCACCGCAGACTTTGGTCAACAAGAGTATTCCGGCAGGAGTTGACTTCATGGTTAACTTCGCCAAGACCATGGCAAGTGAGGGTACAGGCGTGCAGGGTGCTCTGCAAGGCGTTCATCGCAACACTAGCGGTAAGCAATACCAACTGGAAAGGGAAAGTTCTTCTACCACAATACAAGATTTTGTGGAGAGCTTCAATAACTTCAAGGTGAGAATCGCCAAGAAGAAGCTGTATCTCATACAGGAGTTTTGCACCTCAGCGGACAGCGTGAAACTGACAGGGGACGATTTCGAGACACATTTCAATCCAGAGACCATGAGGGATATGGATTTAGATGTTTCCATCGACTTGGACGCTTACAGTCCACTTATCAGAAATGCTAATAACGATATGGCTTGGCAGATGATGGTTAGCGGTAAGATGGACCCATATACGATGCTGACCGTAGGACAATTCCCTGGTACTAGCAGAATGAAGAAGTACTTCAAGGAACAGCTAGAGAAGCTACAGGCGATGCAAGCGCAACAGCAAGCGAATGGCGAAATGCCTACAGCAGGAGCAGGACAACAGCAAACCGGTACGCCAGCAACACACCTGAAAGATGCAAGCGATGGTGTAAATGACTTGGCAACTTTGCCATCATCGGCCACATAAAAGGAAAGTTCTTAGAATCATAATAAACTCTTAAGTTTTTAGTTAGTAGATTGTTTTTAGGTTTTAGTTTAAAGGTAAAAAGATGAGGAAGAGGAGACCGTGATGGCTTTCTCTTCCTTTTGTTTTGTGAGAGCTTAGGAGATACCATATTTCTTCTTGTAGGAACGTAGCTTTTCCATCAGAACGGAAACACGATACATGTAATAGTCTTGCCACTGCTTCAACTTCTTGCCTCTTACCTTGTTGTCGGCATTGCATCCGATTGCTCCCCACTTGGATGGCGTGTAGTAGAAAGATGAAGCCTTGATGTCTTCCACATTCTTGAAATAACGTGTTGCCTTCCATTTGCCAAGCTGAACCAGGCGACGGTAGGCGAGCATACCCTTGCGATTGGGGTCGTAGGTCATAATCGCCCAATCCTTGTGAGACTGGTCGTAGAGCATGTAGAAGCGAGGCGCACCACCTTCCTTGTACTTAGCAAGGGTGGCTTTCACTCCCTTCTGCCACATACGAGTGGATCGGAAGAGTTCGATACGAGTAACAATAGGCTGGTAGATGGTTATGACCATCTTACGCAGCAGGTTTGAATAACTTTGTTTCATTTTTCTTTTTACTTTTAATTGTTAACTTATATGGACAGGCGATGGAATCGCCTGGAACGGTGGCTCAGGGAGAGGGCTAGCTGCCACCACCTATGCCTGACAGCTCGGCTACTACAGGTGGACGGTTGCGGAGACGTTCACGCTCTATCTCTGCCTTTGAACGGAATGGAACGATTTCAGGCGCAGGCATATCCTTCTCCACGTAGAGGGCGATGGCTCTAGCCATAACACGGTCGTCATGCTTGCCAGCAATGGCACCGTAGCAGTCGTTTTGCTTGTAGTAGAGGAAGTAGGTGCATTCATCGATGGCTGCAAGCTCACGCTCCATATAGCCACCGTCACGGATGATGCGTGCCATGGTCTTCACTACTGCCACCTTGGTAGCCTTGTTAGTATTGAATCCCCATTTGGTCTCTATGTTCTTCACCTTCTTCAACTTGGACTGTGACGCACTATACAGATTACTGTAGAGAGGGATGAGGATAGGGAAGAACAGCTCAGACTGATTGCCCTCGGTATTGTTCATACGAGAGTAAGCGGTATTGTTCTCGATAACCAGGAAGGCATCATTATAGAAATGAGCTATCTGGGCGCAACGCATAGCGAGTTGGTCGGCATCGCAGTGACCATGCCATTCGGCTACTATCTCGGGAACACCACCATAGATTTCATCGTAGCGGTCGAGCACCACGATGTCGGAGAAATCGGAAGTCTTGTGAGAGCCACCAATATCGCAGGACACAACATAGCGATGCTTGACAATCTCGGAGTTGTCGGGTCCAGCCCAAACTTTGAGAGGTCCACCAGCACGTTCCACGAAACGGATGTTGTTCATGCAAGCAGGGTCGGCTGCATCGTAGGAATCGCCCTCGATGTCGCCAACCATGATAGGCTCGATACCCTTGCAGTCCTCTTCCATCTCCTTCAACTTGTAAGGGTCGAAGACAGTAGTACCAGAGAACAGGAAGGCTTCCACGTCATCGGAAGGGAACTCCTGACGCATATCGTCAAGAGTCTCATACTCCTTGGACTTCTCGATGTACCAATGGATGCCCTCGAAGGAAGCGCCCTTACACTCGTAGAGCCACCAATAATACTTTCCATGACCTTGCTCGTCATTGCGATTCTTCCACAGCCAGATGATGAAATCGGCACGCTCGTCCTCGGAGGCGAATGGGAGTACATATTTCTCAATCTCGAACCATGCCACGAAGACAGGCGTATAAGCAGAGAGAGGTTTGCCATCCTTATCCACGGAGTTGGCAGCTACCCAAGCATCATGGAACTCGTTTTCACGACCATTAGGGGTGGACTCACGGACAATGAAGGTAAGAGGGTCTGGCTGGATGGATGAAGAAGCAGCCTTGATAACCTTTGCCGGGGTCCACTCAGTAGTATTCGGGAAGAAGGCTTCCTCGGTGATATGTGCGAGGGCAGCATCACCGGAACGACAGGACTCAGGGTTACGAGCCGAACCAGTCTGAATCTTGCAGGAACGAGGGATGAGGTACTTGATGTTCTGAATGGTGCCAGAAGTCTTCAACTTGCGAGTATCAGGTTTGAATGGTTGCCCGATGTCGTAGAAGAGCCATGTAGGGATGGCGTTGATAAGTTTCTCGTACATATCGAACACCTGGGTAGCAGAAGAAGACTGGTGACCCACGATGTTGCTGTTCCAGTTGGTCTTCCAGAAGATTTGCAGCCATGCCATGTAGATGTCGGTGAGGGTAGAACCACCCCATTGGCGACACTTCAAGAGAATGACACGGATATAGCGGTACTGACTATGAAGGCGCAACTGCTCGAAGACCTTGGCTAACTTAATCTGGGCATTGCGAAGAAGAAAAGGTATATCATCGCCACCATCCTTGTTCTTGATTCGGGCATAGGCGTAGGCGAAGAAATAGAAATCGTGCTTGCAGCGGAGACGGATGAGATAGCGGAATACTGCATCGCGTGCCTTTTCTTGATCCAGGTCTGCCATATACTTCTCGCAGAAGGCTTGGATGGAACCGCACTTGATGATGGCGCAGAACTTCTTTTCCTTCAACATTTCTACCGGAAGCCAAAGCTTCTTGCCTTTTAAGAAATCCTCAATGACACACTCGAAACGAAGACCAGGGGCGTTTTCTCCAGTAATGGGACGATAGCTAGCGAGGAGGCTTGTGAGCCTTCTCTTATCTTCCTCTAGAAGTTCTTTGAGCTTCTTTTCGGAAATCTGCTGCTGAGGTCGTACCTTTAATGAAGACTTTGCTACTGGCATTTTTTTATTTTTAATGTTGAGTGTTGAATGTTAAATGTTGAGTTTTTGAGACTTGCGAATGAATCCTTCTGTCTTGGCGTAGATGAAGCCTAGGGCGAAGAGGATGAGGTGATAGATGCCAGCAATGTGAGGGAGCAGGCATCCAATCACTAGGAGGATGAGCATCTGCCAGAAGGCTAAGCGTTTTCGCCTGTAGAGCCACGGAGCGGTGAAGCCCATGAAGAAAGATATAATGACCGATGCGCCCAAGACTGGGAGGGACGGATAATAAAGGAAGGAGAGACCAACGGAGGCAAGCCACGAAGCCAGCACTCGATGAAAGCGAAACAGACGATGCACCATAAGGAGGCACCAGGCATTAACAGCCCAATGGATGAAGTTGGCATGACCGAACATGTAAACGAAATGGGAGTATTGAGGCGAGGATGGCGACACAGCAAGATTGGCGTGCAGCGGAATGATGAAAGCCATCAAGAGAACGATGAGGAGTGTTATATATAATGTACGCATAATGAAAGAGAGTTTTATCGAGTGATGAATGATGTTTTCTTATTGCGGAAATAATTGTTGATTTTCATCTGTATGTAGCGAGGAGCCATCCCCATGTTGGGCGCAGGAAGGTCTAGGCACACATACACAAGATGCTTGGTGTTGTATTCCTTGTATTGTTCCATCTGCCGGAGGCGCAAGAAATCCTGATAGAAGGCTTCGAAGAGCTTTTCCTTCATGGCTTGGTATTTGCCGAACTTAGGCTTTTCCCCCTTGATGCGCTTGCAAACATACCGATAGGCTGTGCTATCAGCGAGATAATAACAAGAGGCTGGCATCTTGGCGATGTAATCGCATATCTTAGCCATGGTGGTAGGATATTCTACCATCCTCTTGGCCTTACGAAAGAGCAGAAACATTTCCTGGTCTCTTTTAAGGTAAATTTCGGATATGGAATTTAGATGTTTCATGCCAACAAAATTAATTCATCAAGATGCAGAACTTATCACAAAGTAATACGAAATTTTGCTTAATTTAGCACACAAATATTAAAAACGAACGTTTATGGCAAAAGAAACGATTGATAATCAGAATGTTAAATCAAAGCGAGATTCTTTCAGAGAGCGTCTTGCTCAGCGTTATCCCGACCTGAATATGGACGATGATGAGGCTGTTTATAACCAAATTGCGACCGATTACGACCAGTACGACCAAAGCAAGAAAAGGATGGACGACTTCAACAACATGCTGAAAGAAAATCCTCATGCGCCTGGGCTGGTGACAGGTCTCATTACAAAGAAAAATGCCGATGGTGGCGACTTCAACCTTATCGACTACTTGATAGACGAGCTAGGACAGGACTACATAGAAGCCATCAATGGTGACGATGAGGCTAGGAAACGCTTGAAGGCTAGCGAGAAGGAAAAACTCGATGCGAGCGAGAAGCTAGCCAAGGGCAAGGAGACTCTTGCAGCCAACATGGAGCAAGAGGATAAGGAGCTTGATGCTGCCATGAAGGAAGCCAAGATTAAGCCCGAGGCTATCAAGGACTTGATAGAGTGGATGTATAAGCGTAGCGATGATGGCGAAGACCACGATGATGATGGATTCGTATGGCGTGCTGCCCGGTATGGCTTGAAGAAGGCTGACTTCTTGCGTCTCTTCCAAATCAAGGACTTCGACAAGGCTGTGGCTGATGCCGAGGATAGAGGCTATAAGCGTGGCAAGAACGAGAAAATCGACCAGCAGAAGCAGCTACATGATGGAAGACAGGGTGGCAAGCGGAACATCAATATCAATGGTGGCGGTGGTGCTCCTTCTCTTCCGAAGGAGAAGAGCCGAACCGAACAGGTGTATAGCCAGATGGTTGGAATGTAGCTCTTATCAATTAAGAATTTATAGTTAATAATTAATAGTTTAAAAAATTGTAGATTATGAAACAGTTTAAGAAATGGTTTGGATTCATGATGGCGATTTTCGTCATGATTCTGAGTGGTGGCAGCTCTTATGCTATGGCGGAAACTCCTCCTAATATTCCAGCAGGTGAAGGTGGCGGTGGTCCTACAGGTCCAACGGATGGACCAGGTGTAGGTGGCACGGGTCCAAAGTGGCAGGGTGGAAGCCAAGAGCAACAGGAGAAGATGAACAACTGGGACTACTATGTGGCTCATGTGAACCCTACCGTGGTGGAAATGAAGCTGGAGAGTTGTCCAATCGACCAGATTCTTCGAGCCTCGAAGCGAATGACTCCTGTGGACAGTAACCGCATTGAGTACTATTCCATCGGTCAGCGACCAATCAAAACAAAACTTGCAGCGAAGTTAAGTAAAACTACAAACGGTGGCTCTGTAAAGCTAACGGTGGAAAATGCGACAGTGTTTGGCACAGGCGACATCATTATGATTAAGAGCTGCCTGGGCTATCAGGACAACGGTACAGACCGAAGCACGATGATTCCTTTGCAGCTGCGTGTAACAGAGGTAGATAACGATGGAAACCCTACATGCTATGCGCTGAATGGAAAGAAAAACGCCAGTCGTGGTAACCGGGACATTCCTGAAGATATTGAGGCTGGTACTGTAGTAATGCGACTGGGACGAGCTGCTGGTGAAAAAGAGGTAGAGACTGGTAGCTACTACTCTATGCCAGACAAGAGCTTCCAGTATTGCCAGCGATTCATCATGCAGGTGGAGGAGTCTCTTATCGACCGTATGAGCAAGACCCAGGTGCAGTGGGACTTCACACGCCAGGAGAAGATGGCTATGGACGATATGCGCCAAGGTCAGGAGCTGAGCGGACTGTTTGGCTATCGTTCTATGTCGAATGGTGGCAAGGATGTAGGTCTTGTCTATACCATGGGTGGCATCTTCTGGGAAGCTGGTAAGGATTTGCAGATTGGACACTGGGAGCCAAAGATGTTTAGACAAGCCGATGGCACTCTAGTTCCTGTAACACACGATGTAACCGTTCCTGATGGTTCTAGCGGTACAAAGGTTGAGAAGAAGCAGGTATATGAATATGTGATTAGTGAGAAGGAGTTGACCCAGTTTATTGCATCCATGTTGAAGGGTGCAGGTAACTCTAGCCGTACCAAGTTGCTCTTCGTGGACAACTTGATTTATCAGGCATTTGCCAACCTCCGCTCTAACAAGCGCATCATTACACAGACTGAAAAGGACTACCAGGGATGGAAACTCGACTTTGAGAAGTTCGAGAGCATGGGAACTAAAATTCTCATTTATCGCCACGATGCCTTCAATAGTTGGGGCATGGATGGTAGAGCCTTCTGTTTGGATGCTCGTTATCTCGACAAGTATGTATTTGGTACTTGGTCACGAAATGAGTTTAATGCCAAGGATTTGCTGATTCGCAATACCGCAGGTGTGGTAATGGAGGAATATAGCTGTTGGGTTCTGACATTCCCAGATGCCCATGCTCGTGTATCTCGCCCTACCTTCACAGAGGACGGTGTGACCGATGAGCAGATTCAGGAGGCTGCTTAATCAAAACAAAGGGAACTGATAGTTTTCTAACATATATCAAAACTCGGGGATAGTTGAGGCTCTAGTAAGGAAGAAAAGCCTCGGACTGGGCTTCACTATCCCTTCACCCATAAACACAAAAGATATGTATAGATTTGTAGCAAACAGTATGCTCATCTTTGTGGTGACTCTGCCTAGCGGACTTATCAAGAGCGTGGAGTTTGAGAGGTGCAGTAACAATGCTTATTCTTACCTCACGGACAACAAGCAGGTGGCTGACTGCATCAGAAAGCATCCGTTAACGAAGGCTGGACGCATCAAGGATGAGAGTCTGCCCGAGGAGGAACAGGTGCAGCAACATGAAGAAGAGCAGGTGAAGGACGAGAACGCCCTTCGCTTCGAGAACATTACCAAGGCTAAAAACTATCTCCAGAAGACCTTCAAGGTGGATGTAAGGAAACTGAAATCGCCTGAGAGTGTGAAGGAGAAGGCTAAGGAACTGGGTATTGTGATTGAGTTTTAGTTTATAGTTTATAATTTATAGTTAATAGGTTTCTTGCTTATGGAAGTTCTTATGAGTGACCTTGTAAAGGAAATGCGGCTTGCGCTGGACGAGGTGAAGCATGACGAGCTGAACGATGTCTTTGCCGATGATTCGGACGAGGAAATGAAACAAGCTATCGAGACAGCAGCACAGCAGCTATTGCTGCAAGCACCACCGCAGATGCTACAGCCCCAAAGGGTAGTGGTTTCGCTGAATGAAAGCGGTAAGCAAAATTATGATGCCATTCAGACACAATACACTGATGGGCATGGTAGCCTTGTGATACCTGATGATTGGCTGAGGCTGGTGGAGCTGAGGCTGAAAAGTTGGTCTTCCTCGTTGGTGGCTTTGATGGACCCAGGAAGCAAGGAGGCTCAGATGCAAGCCTCTCGATGGACTAGGGGGACACCGCAGAAGCCGAAGGGCATGATAACCGTTTCGCCTACTACAGGAAAGCGAGTACTGATGTACTGGACTGCCGGAAGGTATTCTGCTAACCATGATATGCCTACAAACAAGGTGTATGACCATGAAGTGGAGCTATTCACATACCTTCCTTATCAAAAGGTGAAGGATGTGCTTGAAAAGGATGGGAAAACGGTGAAAGACCAGAAAATCATTCTGGCACTAACTGACGAGTGTAAGAAGTATCTCATCTATCGTGCCATCTCTATCTTCTTGATAAGTAAGAAGGAGAGTGAACTGGGCGAGAAGTATAACCAATTATCACAAATTTAACAAGATATGGCTAATGATATAGACAAAACAAGTCCTCACTACAAGGGGGAGTTTGGCAGTATCTACGAGGTGAACCAAAAGTTTCCTTCGGGAGGCGTGGAAGGTGACTATGTGGATATTGATGGTTGGGCGCATTACTGGAATGCGGACAGGGGAACTTGGTGCGTGAATGCCCAGAGGGATAGCTACTGGGATGAGCTTATCACCAGCATCATCGAACATTTCAAGACCATCAAGGGTGCTACCTATATGGGGGTAGCTACTACTGACACCGTGCCAGATACTACGGCTGCAAAGATGTTTTATTTTGCGCTGCAAGGTGGAAAATATGCTAACTTCGGAAATCAAGATGTAGCCCAGGGCATCAATGTGCTGCTGACCGAGGACGGTAAATCTTGGACTGTGCAGAGTCTTGTTTCCGTTGCACAGGAATTGGGTGCTAGCACAACTATGCTTGTGAGCCAGAAGGCGATTACGGATGCCATCAATCGCAAGGCTAATACGACCGATGTGGATGAGGCTTTAGCAAAGAAAGCTGATAAGGAAACGATGAACACGGAACTTGCCAAGAAGTTTGATAAAGTTTCTGTTGTTCAGGAAACAGGGACGGCTACAGATAAGGTTATGAGCCAGAAGGTTGTTACGGATAATCTTACAGAGCTGCAAAATACGGTCTTTCCGCTAGAGGTGTCTTTATCCCTTGACAAGCCTTTACTAGAATATACTGGTAGTGAGCAAAGCATCAAAGCTACTTACTCTATCAAGCGCAAAGGTTCGCCAGTCACGCCTACAGCATTGGCTCTGTCTGTTGATGGTTCTCTTGTTAGTATTGATGTAAAGCAAGCAGATACAGTTACTGTCAAGGTGAATAAGGAAGGAGAAACGCAAATCATCCTCACCGCAAAGCATGGCGACCTCGTAAAGTCGGCATCGAGTAAAGTGACAATGGTGTTGCCTATCTACTACGGCTTCGGTACAACGGAAACGGACATAGCTATTGCAGCCAATAAGCTTTCGCCTCGTCTGTCTGCTAGTGGAACTTACGCAAAGACTTCGGCAAAGGACGATGTTAACTTCATCATCCTTGCGCCTAAGACGCTTCCGAAGCTCAATAACTTCACGATGGGTGGTGTTCCTTTCGTGATGGAGATTTCTTCCGTCACTATCAACGGCAAGGACTACTACATGTATAAGAGTGGTGCTATATATATGAATGGTACGACTTTGAATGTTCAAGCAAACTAATAAAATTAAGTAATTATGGCTGAGAAATTAAAAATAGCAAAAGGAAACATTGGCAATGCAATACACAGCACTGCCAAAGACCATGTGGCTGTAGTAGCTTATGAAACCTTCGATGAGGAACTGCAAGAATATCAGTCTGTTCTTAATGAATTGTCGGTTATCAAGGATGCTGATGGAAATGTACAACAGACCCCATTTAGGTATATCGTCAACGAAGAGTATATCTTTGCCATGTTGGATGCCGAAGAGCATTTCTTAGCAGGTATTCATTGGGATGGTACTCCACAAACAGCCAAGATGGAAGAGAATGCTGAACGTGAGTTTGCTGCTGTCAATAAGCAGATAGAAAACATTAAGACAGATTTGAAGAGAAATGTACTATCCATTTCCTTCGACCGTTCGACAGGGCAGGTTATTGGCACGACTAGCGACCGTAGCAGAATTACAGGATGCGTTCAAGACCGTAAGACTGGTAGAATTATTATGAATCATGAGTTAGATTAAACAAAAATAGATATGGCAGAAATACAAACAATCATAGGTAGCTTACCTGTGCTCAGAGGTGAGTATGATGGTGAAACTTCATACTACAGAGACAATCAGGTGACTATGTTCGGCAGTACTTTCCAAAGTGTTGCCGATGATAATGTTGGCAATCCGCCAGCAGAGGAACGTGACGATGGCAAGGTGTATGCCATCAACACAGACAAGTGGGTTATTGTGGCTAATGCTCTCGCTGCCTATAATGCAGGAAAGCGTATCGATGACTTGGCCGAGAATACAGAGATTAAGGATGAGGAAGGTAATGTTCAAGATACTCCATTCAGAGTTATAACGAATGATGAGTTTATCATGGCTGTAGTAGATTCAGAGGATAGAGTGCTCTTTGGTATTTATAAAGCAACTGGCAAGCCTTATTATCCTCTCAATGAAATGTATCACGTTGAGCAGAATGAAGAGTTCTTCGCAGTCTGGCTTGATGCAGCTAACCATGTACTCTTTGGTATCAGAAAAGACGGACAAATCATTGGCGAAATCCATGCAGTCAATGCCTTGAAGCAAGTTATCTCTTCCTTACAAGAAAAGGTTGATATTATTGATGCAAGTCTTCAAGAACTTCTTGATATATTCTCTTTGCAGGAAAATCCCGAATATCTTGCAGTAGAGAAAGATGCAGATGGAAAGATTCTTTCTTCCACAAATCCTGATGGTAGCCATTATATCCATAATGCTAAGTCTGAGACTATCCCAACAGAGTTTTCTCATATAGAAGACCCTGAGGGGAGAACTGAGATTACTACTGATGCAGATGGAAAGATTCTTGGCTACAGAGATTCAGAGGGTACTCGTCATGAGCATAAGATTTCTACGAATCACTTAGAACTATCTGATAATGCTGCAAATGAGATAAATGAAGCATTTAAGTCTGCTGGTATCAAAATGGAAAATCCGTCTGATTTCAGCAAGGATAGTCATATAGAATTGCCTATCCCTCGAATAATAGCACAAGTTTATTTATATTCACCAGATATTCCTGCAAAATATAAAGGACAAAATATTAAGGGGGAAATCGAATATAATGATAAGGATGGAAATTATTTTAGAAAAAAAGTAACAGTAAACGCACAAGGTGATTCTTCTTTGTATTATCCAATCCGTAATATGTCTATTGACATTGATGATGGTTGTAAAATTAAATTTGGAGACTTCCCTTCCCAAGATAGTTTTCATTTGAAGAAGTATTATATTGATGTTTTTAGAGGTCAGTGTATAGTTGGTTACAGATTGACAGAACAGGTTTATAAATCCCATCCACTTGGAAAGCAATACCCTTATGAATATAATTACACAAATGCAAGTACTACAGATGGTATCGGAAATATTAAAAAAGATTTTTTCTCTGGTGCAAAATGTCATCCAGACGGTTTTCCTATTTGGATAACCTGGATAAATACAATCACTAATGAGAAAAAAGAGTTAGGTGTTTTTACTTGGAATTTGAAGAAATCCAAAGAAGTTTATCAATGTGATAAGAAAAAAGCAGAAAACATAATACTTGATGGCATAATCTCTGATAGAACTTTGTTTGGAGGTAGCATCAGTTGGAATAGTTTTGAAGTTAGAAATCCAAAGTCATTAAAAGATATAGATGAAAATAAGTATGATGGTGATAGTCCAAAAGAACTGTCCAATACAGATTCTTTAAGTAAAAAAACCAAAGACTTCATCTTGAGACTTTCTAGTGTAAATCAACAATTAGAGGCAAGTAAAACAAAAGAAACATTTGAAAGTTTCTTCCTTGTTGCTCCATTCATTGATTATTTGTTAGTATCTTATATCTTGTTTCACTACGATGGGTTTGAGAAAAATTGGATTTGGGTTACATACGATGGTCTGAAATGGACACCTACTCTTTATGATATGGATTCAATATTTGGAAATAATGTAAGAGGAACAGGTATTGTAGAAAAATCTGACACAGAATTATTGCCAGAAGAGGTAGATAATCACAACCAGTATTGTCTTAAAGTATTAAAAGAACTCTATTCTACAGAGATAGAATCTAGATATAAAGAACTTAGAGATAAAAAGATATTTGATATAGACAATATCTATGGTTTGCTTAGTAACTGGTTGCAAAAAATTGGATTTGACAATCTTGCTAAAGATTTGGAAATTTTCAAAGAAACACCGTCATATAGAGATGGAAGCATTGAATATACAGAAATGCCTACAACTGGTGGTTTTTTCAATTCACCTCAAAGAGTCTATAATTGGTTAAATAATAGAATATTATTTTTAGATAGTAAGTTTAATTATAAAAAATAAATATTATGAGTAAATGTTTAGTAACAAAATTACAAGGTACAGTAAACAATCCTGATTTGCTTACCTTAAATGAGTGTTCAATAGAGTTCGAGGTGACAAAGCCTACCTCTTTAAAGCTAGAACCATCAATTACGTATAAAGTTGATGATGTAGCTTACAATACCAATAATGTTATTCCTGCTGGAAAACATTTATTAAAAATCTCACCAAAACAGAGTTTATCTATGCTATATTCCGCTAAAGATGGCTTGGTTATGGATTTGTCTACATTCAAAGGTACTGGCAATATGCCTAAGTTGAATAATATTTGGAACATTGAAGATTCCGCATATTCAAGATTAGCTTCTTTTAAGGGAGCTTTATCTGACTTATCTCCATTTGATTTAGTTGAAATTCACCTAGATAATTGTGACATAACAGGAAGTTTGAAAGACGTAGAAAAATTTGATAAGTTAAAAATTCTTGAAATAGCAGGTACAAAAGTGAACTGCTATGACCTTACTCCTGTATTGACTAATAAAAATCTTCTTGAAATTAGACTTGTAGCGGGTTCTAATCCATTGAATATTGAACCCCTTGCAGCTTTAGTAAAGTTGACGAATATAGTTTGTAGTTACGGAAACTTTACTGGCAGTGTAGAGAATATTGCTCAGGGAATGATAAACAATGGAAGAACATCAGGTACCTTGAAATTACAGGCAAATTATACCAGTATTACTTATCAAGGAGTTGATTCATCCCAAGGAGAGAAGACATATACTATTACATTTTCAGAAAGTAGTTATACTGTAGTGTAATGATTATTGATGAAACTCTAGGTCGTTGATTCCGTAAAATGAGCGAGTAGCTTTCAGAAGCCAAGGCTTTCGTAGATGAGAATAACTTGGTGTATGAGGAGCCAAAGTATGGGGAGTAATATTCCAAGTCGCGACTTTGTAAATTAAAGAACAAGACAATATGAAGAAGAAACAATTACATGAAGCACTGGCTGTGCTTCTTACTAAATTATCATCAGCAAGGGACAATCCCTTGCTGATGGATAACTACGTGACAAAAGCCTTGCGCACGGTTCTTTTGGAGTTCAAGGAATCGGGCGAGCTTTATGCCGCTTACAAGGAGCAGATACATTCCACCATGGAAAGTGATAATCCTTGGATAGGTATGCTGATGAAATCGATTGGCGGTGATGCCTCTGTCAAAGAGAGCATGACCGATGAAGCTATCGAAGGGATGGTAAACTCTATGTTAGGAGAATAGGCTATGAAGGATTGGACAGGAAATAGAAAGAGTACGTTCGTGACATTGGGAGCATCCAACCACACGGACAAGGAGCGTGAGAGTAATGACTTTTACGCTACTGACCCTATCGCCATTGATAAACTGGTGACAGTTATACAACTTCCTCGTAAGATTTGGGAGTGTGCTTGTGGTACAGGGTGCTTATCTGACCGACTGATGGACTTCGGGCATGAAGTAATCTCCACCGACCTTGTGAACAGAGGCTATGGGGGAGTAAGAGATTTCTTGGAAACCACCGAACTTCCGAACGAATGTGCTTGCATCCTTACCAATCCGCCATACAAGTATGCCCTGGATTTCATCAAGCACAGCTTGGAACTCCTTCCGGATGAAGGGCTTTGTGTCATGTTCTTGAAGACTACCTTTCTTGAAGGACAAAAGAGGTATGATGAGCTATTTAGCAAGCATCCTCCTCAGTATGTGCTGCAATTCTCACGAAGAGTGCTTTGCGCCAAGAATGGAGAGTTTCAGAGAATGAAGGACGGAGGAGGTATCGCAGTAAGCTATGCTTGGTTTGTTTGGAAGAAAGGTTATCATGGTGATACAGTCATCAAGTGGATATAATATAATAAGGTGTAACTCTAGGCAGGGCTACACCTTTTTTATATGTGATTAATTGGTGGTTATTGCTTACGGATTGTTACTTTAGCAAAGTTTAACTTTAAGATTTTACTCAAAATGATTTGTTTTGAGTAAAAAGTTGTAATTTTGCGGTAAATTCTTTCTTTTAAGAACTATAATTGAATCAACAACTGACAAAAAGGGAGGTTATATGACACTAGAACAAGAAGCCGAAGTCCAACGGTTGATAAAGGACATTGATGTAACGGAACTGATGAATATGCTTAAGAAGCATGGTAATCGGTATAGCAGAAGAATATTGAAGTTCTTCAGATGGTTCTGCAAGTATGTGCCTATCATTATTATGTGCTTTCACGCTTATGGAATATGGGAGTTCTCTCAGCATCCCCGTGAGATGTTTATCCCATATAATGAAAATATGCCTTGCTATATCTTTATTTATTTCATGGTTTACGTCCTGCCGATGGTGACGATACTGGCAAGTAGATTTTTCTTCTTGTGCCAGTGGTATCGCATTCCATTTATGTACTACTTAGGCATCAATGCGGCTCATATTGTAGAGTGGAGTTGGTACACAACTAAAGATATGGTGGATTCCTGCTTTACGGTCATGGTCGTGACAACTATATTCTATTTGTATAGCTTTGCTAGAATGTTTGTTAATGATACGAAGATGGGCAGAAAGATTTGCTCCTGATAGAGAATGATGGAGATAATCGGAGAATAACAGAGATTTTTAGGAATAATATTGAAAAAAGAAGACTTATGAAGAAGGTACTGAATTATGATACCCTGGGATGGGCATTGAAATCATTGAGCGATGCTTGCTTCAAGGCTGCAGAGCAGCAGAAGAATGGGGAGAAGGTTACGGCTTGCGGTATGAGCGATGATGATTTGGACAATCTTTGTGAACAGATTCCATTCATGCTGAATCCTTATATGACTGCCGGGCAGGTGAAGAAGGAGGCGCATATCAGCGAATCTACCCTAAGAAGGGCTATCGCTGATGGGGAGCTGGAAAGCGTGGGGAACGCTGGGGACCATTCTCATTTCTTCAAGAAATGGGATGTTCGGGAGTTTATCAAGAAAAGATTGAAACGAAACAAGTAGAAAAGGAGAGAGGCGAGAGATTGCTTCTCTCTTTTTTATGCTCTAAAACATACAATTTTTGCCTTAAATTATATACAATTATATACAATATTTTTGCGAAAATATATAAACGGTGTTTTTGATATGGGTCTATGTCACCTTAAATCTTTGGAAAACAGACAATTAAAGAAAGTGTGACAGAGTTATTTAATAACTTGCCTATTCCTCGTATCTTTGCAGGCGTAATCGGTTACATGTGAGTATAAACAAAATGTACAACTTTTATTTCTTTAGGAATTATGGCAGAAGAAGTAATTAAGACAACCTCTTGTTGCAACGATGCAATGATGGGTGGTTTGCTTGGAGCGATGGCAAATCGTGACAACAATCCTTTGGCAATGGCGGCTATGATGCGTAACCGTGACGATGATGACATGTGGAACAATCCGTTTGCCTATATGATGATGATGGGCATGATGCGCTATATGTATGGTGCAGACTGGAACAATCGTGACAATGGCGCAGACGTGCAGCGTGCGGAGATTCAGGGTCAAATCGAGAGTTTGCGCAACCAGATGGCAGACAACCAGAACAGCAACTTGCTGATGGGTGCCATCCAGGGTAACGGCAACGACCTTAAGATGTTGGCAAACAGCCTGAACTGTGACTTCAACGCCTTGCAGAACTCTATCTGTGGCATCCAGGCTGGCATCCAGCAGCTTGGTGGTCAGGTAGGATTCTCGGCAGAGCGAGTAATCAACGCCATTTCGCAGGGTGACTTGCAGATGACAATTGCGCTTAAGGATTGCTGCTGCCAGACGCAGCAGAACATCATCAAGATGGGTTACGAAAATCAGTTGGGTCAGAAGGACATCCAGTATTCTACACAGAAGGGTTTCTGTGACTTGACATCAGCGATGCAGCGTAACTTTGACTACATTAGCACTGGTGTTGAGCGTGGTTTCAGCAATGTTGCCTATGAGACTCAGCGACAGACTTGTGACATCATCAATGCTGGCAATTCAAACACTCAGCGTATCATTGACACGTTGAATGGCCATTGGAGCCAAGAGCAAGCCAACGAGATTCAGGACTTGAAGTTTAAGAACTCTCAGTTGCAGCAGAACATCTACTTAGCCAATCTGATGAATGGCGGTTGCGGATGTGGCGCAGGTGTAGCAGGTGGCTATCAGTAAAAAAGAGTAAAGAATGAAACAGAAGCGTAGTGGTATGAACAAGATTTCTCCAGTGGGCTTGGCTACTACAGCATTGGTAGCCAACCAAGTTTCAGTCTTAGCTACTTACAATGAGAAGCTTTGCAGACCTTATTGCGTGAACGGCAACGTGCAGCCACAGGCTAGCATAACCTACAGTTATGAGCAGCCTATCCTGAATGGCACAACGGTATTTGTGCCTATCGTGGCGACAATCTCCATCATTTCGCCTGTAGTGGGCAGCAGAAACGTGATGAGAGCACAGCCATTGATTTACACGGAAAAATGGATTGCAGCCTTCCAAGGGCAGACAGCCCTACCAACGGCTGTGACCATCGCCAGTGTAGGACGGACGCAAAAGGCTAACGATGTGGTATGCGGAAAGGCTAGAGGCCTGAGCATATTTGACAGTCTGACCGTAGCATTGACTACAGCTTAGTATCATTATAGAGGGAAATGGTGGATGGTTTTGCTAGCCATCGTTTCCCTCGCATTATCCATTTAAAAAGATACGATTATGATATTTAAAGATTTAAAGGCAGGTTTCCCAGTCTTTTTGTTTGACCGGGCGACTAGAAAATTCAAGCAGGGTAAAGTGATGAATGCTCCAAGCCCTGATATTAGTGGTAGCAAACCCAACATGATGCCACAGATGCCTGGCATGCCAAACTTTGGCACCATGAACGTGAAGGTGAATGTTCAGACGGAAGACGGAAAGCAGTCAACCTATTCGGTAGTTGATACTGAGCAAACAGCATACAGCGACACCCTTGTAATCTCCTGTAGCAAGGAGAGTATCATCAATGAGGTGAACGCCTTGAAGAACCAAGCCAATGACATCATCAATAAGATGCCGGACTTCGAGCAGACCGTAAAGGACTGTGACAATCTCCTTTCAGAACTGGACACAACGTTTCGTGACCAACAGAAAACAAACGAAAGGCTCAACCAGATGGAAAGCAAGCTGGATGAGATTTTCAAATTCGTCAAATCACAAAAGAATGAATGATATGAACTTAGTAGAACTTATCACAAAATATCAGAGCGATGCCACACCTGAGCAGATGGTGCAGGTGACAAAGATAATCGGCAAATTCGTGGCTATGCACGCAACGGATGAAGACCTCTTGCTGCTGTATAAGGAAATCTATGGGGTAGTGGGCAACGGACACTTCAATGACTTCTTCGCTGAGGCTCAAATTAAGAAGATGGTTTTTGAGGATGATAAAGAGGTGGAGCATCGTGCTCCTTACTACACCATGGCGAAGACGCAGGAAATATATGAGACGGTGAAGGACGAGATTCGCCCTTACAACCAATGGGACTTTGCCGTGGTGCTGAACATGGTGTATTCGGACAACTACAACCTGATGAAGAAATGGTTTGCCGATGATAGCGAGGAGCAGCTGATGGACAAAATGGTGGACTTGGCTGTGAACTGGCTGAGAGACGATGATAACCCTTATGGGCATTGTAAGGCTTGGGGGTACTTTAACTAAGTGAAGAACGAAGAGTGAAGAATTAATTTGCTCTTCTAGAAATGATTCCATAACACCTAGAGATATATAAAAGAAAACTATCAGAAGAAGAGAATGCAGGCTAAGGAAAAAGGGCTTGTGTTCTCTTTTTCGTATGAAGTTGCGCAACTTATCACTGAGAATCGGGAATGATGGCTTAAATTTGCATCGTTTCCATAACGGAGTGGGGACGGATAAATGGAAAAGAAAATGAATGATATTCGAGGTTACTTAATTGGGACGATATGGACTTTTCTGAGTCTGCTAGTACCCATCAGAGATTTTATGATTGCCATGATGGTATTGTTCGGGCTGAACCTAGTGTTTGGCATCGTGGCAGCGGTGTTTAACGGTGAGGAATGGTGCTGGAAGAAATTCGGCATGTTCTTCGTTTGCTGTGCGGTGTTTTTCGTGACGGTGGCTGCACTGTTTATCATCGGTCACTTCTTGCATTCGGATGCTGAGGCTCTGTTTTGCGTGAAGTGGGTGTGCATAGCCGCGACCTATCTCTTCACTACAAACATCTTGAAGAATCTGAAACGAATGCTGGTGCCAGATTCGCCTTGGTACAGGCTAGTGGACTATGGCTATTATGCGCTGACACTAGGCTTCGTGGAGAAAATGCCAATGTTCAAGAGATACCAAGAATATAAGAACAATAAGGAGAATGGAAATGAAGGAAATCAGATTGGAGCAGCTGCTGATGGCGATGCCTAATGCAGGGAAAAGAGCAGAGAAGTTTCTGCCATACCTGAATAAGTATGCTCAGGAATTTGAAAT